>Ga0209390_10004604_pt1 | contig 20540 bp, 9 predicted proteins | sample BON01_FD_187212 | JGI IMG/M metagenome (GOLD analysis project Ga0209390, IMG submission 187212) | Freshwater microbial communities from Lake Bonney liftoff mats and glacier meltwater in Antarctica - BON-01 (SPAdes) (version 2) | ecosystem: Environmental > Aquatic > Freshwater > Ice > Glacier...
AATTCTTGGGGGGCGCACAGGGCGAGTCCCACCATGTCGATCAGCAAATGATTGTTGCCGCGATGCTTACGAGGGTCTTCCAGATCGACAAAGCGTGTAAGAAATTAAAAGTCGCCATGCGTGTGCATCGCCGCGATTCTCTTCTGATTCACAAAACCGGGCCAAACAATTTTGCCACTTGACCAGAAGACTATTCACGAAAAATGCAAACCGTTAGACACACAATCGACGTGCGATTGCCCTGCCTGTTAGGGGCCGTGAATTCGATCGATTAACCGCAGATCGACTGCAATGCCAGCTGCATTGAAAGCAACCTGCGACGAGGTACCCGCGACAAATCGACAACCATCAACAATCGCCGCGTTTGTTGGTTCCCCATTCGATCTTGTGTAGCATGCGATGTCTGATCCATGACTAATACTGGTCATTGACGCCGATCTTTGCCAAGCAAAAAGTACTGCCATGACATCCTTATCTTCCGCCACGTATCGCTCGTTAATCAATTCGCAACTTGTGTGCATTGCCAGCGTGCTGCTTTTGCCGGTCGCCGTGCTTGCTGATCGAGATCCCATCTGGCTGACTCATGGCCCAATGCTGGGACAGCCAACAGCGACGTCGATGGCTGTGTGGGGACGCACGTCTGATCCCGGCGAGTTTCATGTTCACTACGGCACGTCAACGGAACAGCTGGACCAGCTCAGCAAACCGGCAACTACAGAACTGGCCCACGACAACACTGGAGTTGCCCATCTGCAAAATCTAAAGTCAGACACTCGCTACCACTATCAAATTCAGGTCAACGGACGCCCCCACGGCCTACCCGGATCGTTCCGCACTTTGCCCAGCGCCGACGATACTCGCAACGCCGAATACAACCCGGAAGGCCTGTTCAATTTTCGCTTTCAAATTGGTTCCTGTGCCAATCAAAACCCTTTGCATGGCGGTGGACATCGAGCCACAACTTACGAAAACCTGAACAATGACTGGTCAGAAAAAGTTCACTTTCACATCATGAACGGCGACTGGCTGTATGAAGAGCTCCGAGAATATTCGCCGGAAGCATGGCAAATTATTCAGGGAGCAAAAGATTTCCCACTGGCTGTGAAAGTCATGCCCACAGTCGTCGGTGTCTGGGAAAACTACAAGCTGTATCTTAGTCGCGGTGTCGACCTGGCAAAGTGGCATCGCAATGTGCCGAGCTTCTTCACCTTTGACGATCACGAGTTGGTGAATGACATCTGGGGTTCGGCCGAAGCCGGCAAGCGTCATCGACGCACCGTTTTTCGTGACATCGGCACCTATGCCTGGTTCGACTATCTGGGCTGGGCCAATCCGATGGAACACAAACATCCCATCCATTTTGGTCAGGGAAGCATGCAGGCCGGCAGTGATCTGCTGGTTGACAATAACACCGATTTCACAAAACTGCCGCTGCCCGAAATGCTGAATCTTCACGTTCACTGGGGTACGCCTCAAGCAGGCACGAACGACATTCAATACGACAACGACGACGGCAACAAGAATTCCTACGTCTATGACATTGTAGAACTTGTGGATGCTCACACCCTGCGACTGCACATGCCCGCAAAAGTGGATGACGCAAAGTTAAGCTATTCCATCGGTCGCCGCAGCTATGGCCGGTTTAAGGTGTCCAACTGCGAATTCTTTCTGATTGACACTCGCGGCGATCGAGACATGCATGATGTCCGCGAACGCGACAAGCCTGGAGTATCCATGATCGGCAAGCCTCAACGAGAATGGTTGCTGAAGTCAATGAAGGAAAGCAATGCCGACTTTTTCTTTGTAATCTCCACCGTCCCGTTCATGATTCCTCATAGTGGAGCGGGCGGGTTCGAAATGGACGCCGCCAACAAAGAAGAAGCCTGGACAGGATTCTTTGACGAACGCGAAATGCTGATTAACGAATGGGATAAGCTCGGCAAAAAAGTGTTCGTCATGACGGGTGACCTACACAACAGCTTTGCCATCAAGGTCACCGACAACGTGTGGGAGTTCTGCTGCGGACCTCACAACAGCGTAAACCACGTTCCTAAACTGGATGAAAGCGATCGTCCGGCTACAGGAAACTTTCGTTTTGGTCCACGCGAATGCGATATTCGCTGGAGCAGTTATGTGTTGCCCGATCTGCCTCGTCTGGAACGCCTGTATCCTCACTTCTGTGTCGTGCAGATAAATAACGTATTCAACATGCCGAAAAAGCTGGGCGACAAACGCTGGGTCGCTTATCCTCATCCGCAGGTCATTTTCCAGTACTACGATGGCCGCACGGGCGAACTCGACTATGCCGAAGCGGTCTCAATTGACCGCTAATCCTGCGGCTCAGGCCAGTTCAGATGCTTGTGCAGAAAACGATAGGTGCCCGTTCCGTTAATTGTGTGCGGTCCCACAAACCATTCGATTTCCGTGCGTTCACCAATGCCAAGTTTTGCGGCATACAGATGCCGCACTTTGGCATATTCATGTGCCACCCAATCGTCTGTGCCCACGCCGTCAAAGTGGCCTCGTTCCACCATAAACGGTCGAGGACAAATCAGAGCGGCCATTTCGAAGTAGTTGAATGTACTGCCCAGATCCCACTCAAAAATTTCGTATTCGCCTGTCCACACGTAGCTGAAGTTGTGGCGAGTACTCGCATTTTTCGTGACCCATTCGTTGAAGTCGGCCGAACAGATCGACAGGCAATAGTCCGTTACCAGCGCGGGAATCCGCATGGCTGATTTGCCGCCGTAACTCAGACCGTAGAAGGCAATCCGGTCGGCGTCAACGTTTGGTTGAGTTTTCAGCCAGTTCACAATCTGCTGATGCTGAGGAACGATCACCGAAAACAGCGTCTTGCCCAACGGATTCGCTTTGCGCTGCAGGGTGCGAAATTTATTCTTAAAGATGTAGGGATTTTGAGGAGCGAACGTAATGAAACCTCGTTCGCAAAGCCTCGCTGCGAAATCGTGATAGGCATAATGGTCGTTCAAAAATGTGTCGGTCGGTCGACCTTCCAGCCCATGCTGGCACACAACCACCGGACGTTTTTCGCCGGGCTTCAGGTCTTTCGGCACCAACAAAACTCCGTAAGCCATCACGTCTGGAAAGACGTCCAGCATCACTTCGTGGCCCGTGTATTTTTCTGTTTCCCATGTTCTGCGACTGCGAGCATTCATGGGCAGCAACGAATCATCGAACGCGCCAATTGCTTCAGAACGAAACACATCGCGGTATTGCTCGACGCTTTTTTCGTAATTGTCGACGGATGATTGATCCAGCTTCTTCAGAAACTTCGTTCGCACAAACGCGCTCTCGCGCAGCAACGCCTGATTATGACGATCGATTTCTTCAAACTGACGCTGGTGACGTGCAGCGATATGCGCAGTGAGGTCACCGTCAGAGTTTCCTGAACTTTTTGCGGCAGGTATTGCAGCATCCGGAAAGAGTGCTGGCAGCAGTTCAGTCGTCGTCGCAATATGCTGCACCGACTTCGGTGATTCTGCAGCCTCAAACACCTGCTGCAGCCGGCTATACTCTTCAGAAAATTCATCGGGCGTCGGCGACTTCAGCACAGCCGGAGCTCCTCCGGTGCTGGTGAGTTCCAGTTGCGGATAATCGAAATTGCCAATCACCAGGCGTCGCGGAGCAATCAGGTGCCCAAGTTGTGCGTCGCCGAATTCCTGCAGCCGACCAAACACGTTGCGATCCAAAGGTTCCTGCCAGCAACTTTCGCGAGGGGCGAAATATCCAATGACCGCCGTGGCGTGAATCCGCTCATCCAAAGCCCCGGCGTACATCGCCAGCATGCCGCCTTCGCCCTGGCCGACAACTATGATGGGCCGTTCAACGCGATTCTGACTGCTGCGTTCGGTTTCGAACCAATCAACGGCCGCCAGCACTTTCTGCAGTTCGTAACCGATCAACTGCCGTCCGAGTTCAAACGCCGGACGATAGAGATACTCGCGATTGGTCATTTCCGAACGACCATTGCGTTGGCTGAGTTCCCTGCTAATCAGTACCGGCACAATCACCTGACAACCGGCTTCTGCAAGATGGCGAGCGAACTGTTTTTCTGCGGGAATGCCTTCCGCCAGCCCGCACAGTTGCTCGGGCGAGTTGTCGGCATCAGGAATCGCGACCACTGATGCGATGCATGGACCATGCGGAACCAGTAACAGGCCTTCACCATGAATCGAAGCCAGATTTGCAGCGGTTGGAGCAGGATCGGCCAGTACATCCCAACGAACAAAATACGTCTTGTAGCGTTCGTTTGTCTGCACAAGACCGGAATGTAAAAGCGTCGCGTCCAGTGCCGGTGTATTTTTCAGCCGCGGATCCCGAACGCCCAGCATATGCGACAACCGAGCACGATGAGCCTGCAGCGATGTCGCCTGGCCGTCCGCAGAAATTTCATCAGACTGCCAAACGCGTGCTCGACCTGCTTTTGCCTGGTTAATTTTCTTTAACAGAAAACGATCAATACCATCAACCATTTTAGCGGCGATGTCGCCTTCAACTGTCAGCGGCTGAGTACCGGTCGGCATGTCTTCGGCAAAGACAGAACTCGCATAGAAGGCTGCTGCGACAACGCAACAGCCACTTAAACAGACACTGCGGCAAGCCGCCATCAGGTTCAGGCCAACAAACATCGGAAGTATCCTTGCTGAAGAAACGGCGTCAGGAAAGCAGTGGCTGAACACCCCGTTTTCTGCGCAGCCCGATTCTGGTGATCAACTGCCAAATAACGCAACACGGCATTAACGTTGTTCACCCGTTTTTTCAGCGTACCGAAGTTTGTCCGCATTCACTATCCAACAGGCCTCACACTAACAGATGCAATCTCAACGCGAGCGATCGATTTTCCTTCACTGTCACCGTCATTCATCCGGCAGCAACAATTCGGCCGCCCAGTTTTCCGGGGCCCGGGCCGATCTGAATTTCATAGTCGGCGTGGTGAATCACCTGCGCGTCATGTTCAATCACAATGACGGAATGTCCAATTTCCACCAGATGGTTCAGGCACTGCATCAGCGCAGAGATATCCTGCATATGCAGCCCCGTTGATGGTTCGTCCAAAATAAACAATGTGCCTTTGGGTGTGGAAGCAGTCGACGTTTTCCTGCGGGCTCCAGCGGCCAGTCCATCCTCGTTCAAAGGAACACCTGCCAGCAGTGAAGCGATTTTCAACCGTTGCGATTCGCCTCCGGAAAGTGTCGACACCGGTTGCCCCAGTCGGATGTAGGCCAGACCGGCCTGCCGCAACGCGTTTAGTCGCTGCTGAATTTTCCGGTTGCCATTGAAGAATACAAACGCTTCTTCCACTGTCATTTCCAACACATCGTGGATATTGCGATCGCGATAACGAACTTCCAGAACGTCCGGACGAAATCGACGTCCGGAACAAGCTTCACACGTTGTTTCAATATCAGCCAAAAACTGCATTTCAACAGTCACGACGCCGTGACCTTCGCAACTGGGACAGCGGCCTCCGGCAGCGGAATTGAAGCTGAACATGCCGGGCTTGAAGTTACGTTTCTTTGCTTCGTGAGTATCGGCCATCACTTTTCGAATTTCGTCGAAGCAGCCGACAGTGGTCGCCGGAATGCTGCGCCGTGATTTCGCCAGTGGGCTTTGGTCAAGCAGGCAAACGTCGCTGATCAGTTCGTGCCCACTGATGCCTTCGACCGTACCATCCCCATCTGAACCACATGTTTGCCCCAGGCGGCGGCAGATTGCCGGATACAGTGCGTCCACAATTAACGAGCTTTTCCCGCCACCACTGACTCCGGTCACTGCGCAAATCAGTTGCAGTGGCACTTGACCGGAAAGTTCAGAAACATTGTGGCAGTTGACGTTTGTGAACTTCAACCAATTGTCAGCCACACGTTTGCCGGCCACTTCTGTTTGTCTGGATGCTTCAAGTTGAGCAAGCGAGATTCCGGTCGCCGTTGAAGCCTGTTGCAGCATCAAAACAGGCGAACCCTGATACACAACCTCACCGCCACGTTCTCCGGCACCCGGCCCGATTTCCACCACTTCGTCTGCCGCCTTTATGAATTCCGGATCGTGTTCCACAACAACCACAGTGTTACCCAACTGCTGCAGTCGCCGAGCCGCATCAATAATCTTCTGAGTATCAGTGCTATGCAAACCGCTGGTAGGTTCATCCAGAACGTACAGCGTGTTTATCAGCCCGGAACCAAGCGCCGACGTCAGAACGACTCGTTGAGCCTCACCACCCGAAAGGGTTCTCATGGTTCGATCAAGTGACAGGTATCCCAGTCCGCAACGATTTAGAAATCCAAGGCGATCCAGTGTCTGATGAATCGCAGCCGACAGGCTGCGATTCATATCAGCCGACAAATCCAGGACTGCCTCTGTGACAACTTCAACAAGTTCACCGACTTCCATCCGCATTGCTGCGGTCATAGTAATTCCATGCAGCATGACTGATCCAGCCGCTGGAGTCAGTCGCGTTCCACGGCAGGTTTCACATGGTAGCCATGAACGCCATCGATTTAAAAACACGGATACTCCGGGCTTATAGCGATGCCGCACCAGCCAGCGGTGAAAACCTGCAAGACCACCAAAGTTGAGTTCCGGAACACCATCGTGAATCAGCCGCCGATGATGCTGGCCTAGTTCAGTGAAGGGGACTCGCACAGGAATGCCGAACTCCTTCGACAGCGATAGTAATTCATCCAGTTCATGCCGATACGCCGGAGTCGTCCACGGCTGGATGGCACCTTCAGACAAAGAAAGCGAATCATCAGGAACAACTTTCTCAAAACTCATTCCTGAAACCTGCCCAAAGCCTTCACATGTCGGACAGGCTCCCAGAGGTGACTGAAAGTTCAGCATTTCCGGCGATGGCTCAACAAATTCACGTGCACAATTCGGACAACTCAGATGTCGGCGGAGAGTAATCTTTTTCCATGCTTTGCCGTCAATCAGTTGTTCGTTGCCGTCCGGCTTTGCGGCGACTGAAGCGGCAGCGGACAGCTTATCTTTGTCCATCTCTACCAAAGCGATGCAGCGACCATCGGCCTGCCCGAAAACCTGCTCAATACTCTCCGCGATGCGCATAGCCGCCGATTCGTCCACCTTAATTCGATCAGCAACAATCGAAACGGAAATGTCAGTCGAAATTTCATCCTGACCAAGCAACTCATCCAGCGACAAACTCCGTCCATCTACCAGACACCTGGCAAATCCGGAACTCTGTAGGTGCTCCAACACTGTGCGATCCGATTCCACGTCAAACGCCAGCATACCTCGCCGGCCATCCGCTATTGCGATCAAATGAGCGGCCGCCTGATCGGCACTCAATGCGATGGCCTGCTGTTTGCAATCAGGGCACACAACACTTCCGGCCTTCGCAAACAGAATTCTCAGGTAGTCAAGAATTTCTGTCCGAGTCCCCACGGTGCTGCGAGCACTCTGCGTTCTGGCATTTTGTCGAATGGCAATCGCTGGCGGAATTCCGTCAATACGATCCACGGCCGGACGTTCAATGCGATCCAGAAACTGCCGCGCGTAGGGAGAAAATGTTTCCACGTAACGCCGCTGGCCTTCGGCAAACAGAGTATCAAATGCCAGACTGCTTTTGCCGGACCCGCTGACTCCACATATCACTGTTAGCGAATTGCGTTTGATCTTCAGATTCAGATTCTTCAGATTGTGAACGCGAACTCCTTCGAGTTCGATGTACTGCGAGGCCACGATGTTCCCTGAACGATATAAGTTGGCCGGCTTTTGAAGGCCGCGATGGTTAGAAACTGTCCTGAAACTTTTCGAGAAGTATAACTTCAGCGGCGAACAGTACGAATGCCTCAACAAGCCGGACATAAAATTTCCGGCGAACAATAGCCCCGTTACAAATACGGATCCAACGGATGTAACGCTCGCAGCACCCGCGGCTGACGGCATCGACGAAACTATCGGCTGACAGTCACTAGCCCGGATTTTAAGGATCTTTCGAAAACCTCAATTCAGCGCAACCCCACTTTCGGTGATCCATCTGCAAAATGGATCGCCGCCATCCGCTTCTGCCTGAAATGATCGGCTCGGGCAAACGCTTCGAACCAACCGACTAGCCCACGTCACCAAATTCCCATCCCGCTCAAACCCGAAAGTCAGGCAACACTGTGGACCACTGATTTGTCTGGCACAGTGAGCAAGCGGATCGCAGCGAGTGTCGTCGATGATCGAGCAAAACTTCGCCGTCATGGGAGGTCACCCATCTATTCTGTCCTTGCAAAGCAGAGCGTGGCCGCAAAAAGGGTGGAAAGGCCACACTCAGATTCGCACGGTGACGAATCGTAATCCGACGAATGCGTCCGTTCGGATCTCGTGATGTGGCCGCCGCAGGTACGCTAACAATGCATGGGATGCTTTCCGTTTCTGCCGAGCGTCATCAGCGATTACTTCAATCTGTGTATTTAACAATGCAGCCTAGCCAGCAATTCATGCGCCAGACCACCCGCATTGTCGGCCCGCGCCCGGACTCAAGGCAGCAACCTGTCGACACGTACCGCCACAGCCGTCCAGCAAGCTCTAAGAAACTCAAGTCGCCCAGCCTGATAAAAAGCTTAATATGAAACGATGCGGGTGGCCCCTACATGTTTCGGACGACAAACGGAATCCATAGCTTTGGCAGTTAACCGTGCGACAATTCATGCACCATTTCGTGCACCATTTCCAGATTCTCAGAATCTGGCGGTGTTGGCTATTGCTACCATATCAATCACTGATCGGTGTGTACTTCATTTGTGACAGTCGAACGACGTGCGTAGAGAAGTTGTTTTCGTTGAATTCGATCACTCGATATCCCGGTGCCACAGCGTCAAATGTCGGAGTATCACCTGCCGGATCAAACTGAATTCCGGTTGACGGCGTTGTGAATACATCCGCGTGACCAATTCGAAAGTGAAATTCGTGATGTACGTGGCCGCAGCAGACAAGTCGAATTCGATCATCACTTCGAATCACTTCCTGCAACAGTTCACGGCCTTCCAGGCCGATTTTGTCCATCCAGACACTTCCAACTTCAACCGGCGGATGATGAAAAAACAACGCAACTCGCGATGACGTCGTGCTGTTCAATTGTGAATGCAGCCAATCCAGTTGCGGGGTCTCAATTCGGCCAGCCACTTCTCCCGGCACATGCGTATCCAGACCAAGACACAACCAGTTGTCCTGAGTAAACTGAAAGTTGATTTGCTGACCCGCTGAACCTCTTAGGCTGTTTACGAAAACTTCTCGCAACACCGCTCGGTCATCATGATTGCCGGGAACCTGCCACAGCCGATCAGCCCACGGTGCGAAAATATCCCGCACCGCCTGATAGCTGGCTGAAAGTTCATCATGAGTGTGGTCGCCCGTAATCACCACATGATCAAACGGTGCTTCAGTTGCCTGAATAAATGACATAACTTCCAGCAGGCATTCGCGAGTCGGAATGCCCTTAAGCGTCTGGTTCGGTTCAGAAAACACGTGCAGGTCGGTCAGTTGCAGAATGCGAGCCATCGTTGAATCTCTACTACAGTATTGTTGCCACGGAACACGATCTTAGTCATTTTTTGACGAGCGTGCGATGATTGAAGTTGTGTTCCTGAATGATCAATGTCTCTTCGACAATAGGCTGTGAGTTATCACAGAGAGACCTCCGCCCGCCCATCTTACGAGTAGGGAATTATCAGCAGCAGCTCAGGAATCGTCATCAGTGATTCGGCGACATCAATCATATCGCGTCCGAAACACCGAATGACTCGTGCGGGAACATGCTTTCGCAGACTTCTGCTTCTAAAAAAGCAAACGACCGTCCGGCACTCTAATACGATTAACAGTCATATCCCGCTGTGTTCGCGTTCTGTAGCCGCCGCAATTACGCAATCAGGAGCAGAACCACATTATCCGTTTCCAATTCCCTGTCACTGATTGGTAAATATGCAGTTAAAGCTGCACGGAGGCACATGATTCTGTATGACTTGAAGTTTGCGGTCGGTTAAGGACCTGAACTGTGAAGATAGAGGCGACTGTATCCGAATCAACCGCGTCCCCGAGCCCTCGGAGCGACAACCAATGCGCCACGCCCACGCGCCGACTGGAAAGCTTTCAGCAAATGATGCTGCGTTGGGAGCAGATTCGGCCGTACAACGCGGTACACGCCGTTGAATTGTCAGGATTGAGCCTTACCGCAGATCGCCTGTCAGAATCCGTCAACGCCGTACTTCGATCTGTTGGCATCAGCGACGCTGTTTTTGATGCTGCGTTAAAGAATGCCACTTACGGCTCGCAGCCACGGTTTGTTCCCGTGTCGGAAGCAGTTCTTCCGCAGCCTGACTGGACCGCACTGTCCGATTTGATGACCGCTAAATTGACTGAGTCGTATCAGCAAAACGATGACACTTCACCGTTTCGAATCCTGCTGGTGCATAGTTCGGATGGCCGACAATACCTAATAATTGGTTATCGGCATGCCATCGCCGATAACCAATTATTAGGTATTGTTGCTGAACGCGATACTTGAGAACTGTCTTCAAAAAAAATCATCCAACGTCCTGCCAACATGCGAAGCCCCTGAATTAGCTCAGATGTTTCAAAGAGAGACCGGTTGGCCGACGGCGATCGCACGAGCCCGAAAACTTTCGGTCGAGCTCACTCAAGGCTTGTTGTGCAAGCGTCCGAAAGCTCGAACTCAGGAATTGACAGTCGAGACCTGTTCAATCCATCAGGCAAACCTGAAAGTGACGCAGCTCAAAGCAGCGGCTAAACGTTATCAAGCTTCCGTTCAGGATTTCATGATGGCCGCTCAGGTAGAAGCCATCGCGGAAGTCTTCCATGAATCACCAGGTCGCCGGCTAAAGCCGAGTCAAATACTTGCAGTGAATTCGATGATTGATCTGCGCCGATATGCAGACGGTCGAATCGACAACACCATTGGCCAGTTTCTGGGAATGCTGGCAGTGCGTCCTTCAGCCAGAACAGCCGCGGACTTCTCAAGCCTGATAGACTTTGTCAAGCACCGAAACGAACGCAGCAAACAGCGCCGAGAATTCTTTTGGGTGATTAACTCGATGTCGTTAATGGCCCGTCTTTGGGATCTGGCACCGCTATCGATTAACCGGGATTTCGCAAGAAAACTGTATCCATTTGTGTGTGCCTTATCAAACGTTCGACTGGCAGCGCCGGTGTTAGAGTTTATCTCCGATGGCGTGATCACAAACTATTTCCGCGGTGCTAATCTGGGAGTTCTGGTTCCGCTAATGCTCTCAAACACAACAGTTGGTGATACTTTTAACCTTTGTACGACGCATAAAGCATCAGTTTACAGCGTCGAAGAAGTTAGCCAGTTTATTGACTGCATCCGTCGCCGCATCGAACTTGCGTGAATGCGATGATTTGCTGGCGGCCGCAAGACCTCATCGCTGAACCAGAACGCCGAACAGCAACGCCCCAACCCCCAGTTGATGGCACCTGTCGGGGTGCAGGATAGGGCCGCGATGGGTCAGCCTTCGTAAACGCGTCATCGAATAAAGGCATGGCAGACGCATGAGTTGCAGCGCGGCAATCAGGAACCCTTAATCCGCCTGCCGCCAAACAGCTTCAGCAGGGCTGGCAGCAGAATCACGTCGCCGGGCAGGGCAGAACACATGGTGATCGCCGTAAGTTCTGCGAAGCGTCGAGTCGGAACAAAGTCAGAAAACACCAGGATACTCAGGCCGCTGACAACCAGCACGCTGGTCAACACAATCGCTCGACCGCTGGACATCAGTGTTTTTTGAATCGCATCGATGTTTGAACAGACTTTTCGCTCGTCGCGATATCGAGCCAGAAAATGAATCGTGTCGTCGACCGCAATTCCAAGACTTATCGCAAACACAATCACGTTGCCGGCCGTTAGTTCGTAACCTCGAAGATTCATGTAGCCCAATGTCATGATCAGCGGAAAGATATTCGGAATCGCCGAAATCAGACCGATCCGCAAAGAACGAAACAACAACGTGATTAATAGAAAAATTACTCCCGTTGCGGCAACCAAAGAACTAAACAGGTCGCGAACAAAAGCATCCATGCAGACCGCGTGCAGATAGGCGTCTCCGGTAATGTGGTACTCAACGTCCTTGGGGATTTCCCGCTGTAAAATTTCATTCAGTTCGTTAATCAGGTCCTGCATACCAGCGCTGCCCACATCCCGAATTCGCATCATGACTCGAGCGACCGGTTGTTCCTTACCCAGAAACGACGACGTCACATCTCGATCTCCGAGTTGTCGCAAAGCCAGTTTGACTCGTTGCAAAGAAGCGGCCGCCGCCACCGGATCTTCGTCCAGTGGGCGGCCATGATCGAACACGGAAAGAAATTCGATGTAGTCTCGGTAAAATGTGACTCGATCATCCAGTGTGATAGATCCACGAACTTTACTTAAAGCGGCTGCCATATCAGCCTCAAAAAATCGAGACGGCCGGTCAGCTCGCAGTTGCACTTCCAGCGAAATCAGCCCGGACATGCGTTCGTCCATTTTTCGAACGGCCTGCATCGTGGGGTGATCGCTGTCGTAGGTTTCGAACATGTACGAATTGATCGTCAAATTACGACAGCTCCACAGAGTCCAGCCGGCCAGCAGCAAATGACAGACAACAATCAGTGCCGAGTACCTTGCGATAACATGGCCAAATTTCTGCCACACACCCTGCAGTCGAAAATCGTTGGCCGCGCGACTTTTGCCCGTGGTTATATCCTGAGCTGTGATATCTTCAGCTGTGGTATCTTCAGCTGTGGAAACGACATCTGTAGTATCGCTCGCGGTCAGTTGTGTGACCGCATCTGCCCTCGCCCTCGCACCTCGCCGAGCCAGCACTCGGCCGCACAGAATTAGAGTTTGAGGCATCACGGCCATTTGGCCAACATAGCAGCACGCCATGCCCATCGCAGACTGCAGTGCCAGCAGTTTCAACATGTCCGCTCTTGCCAGATACAAACTGCCGAAACCGATCGCGGTGGTCGCCAGCGTCAGAAAACAGGTCTTGCTCATTTCCATCATTGTGTTTTTTGCACAAGTCTTCAGGTCGTTACCCGACTGCCCCACTTCAATCTGAAAGCGGCTAAGAATATGCACGTTGTTTGCCGCACCAATAATCAGCAGCAGGGCAGGAATCACGTTGCTCATGACAGTAAACGTCATACCGAACCAACCCATCAGCCCCATCGTCAGTGCCACGGCGGCCAGTGCTGAAAACAATGAAAGCGTCGTCACCGTGATGCTGCGAAACATCATCAGCGAAACCATCAAAAACAGGGCACTGCAAATCGGCACCATCTGCATCTGGTCTTTGACAATGCTTCTGATCACGTCGACTCGAATAGCCGGAACGCCCGAGGTAAACGTAGTCGTGCCCGCTGGCAGTGGAAAGCCGGCAATGACCTGTTGAATTGCATCAACCCGAGCTGTCGCTTTGTCGATGGTGCGGTCTTCAGGGTTGAGATCCACCAGAGTCATCATCAACTGGTGATCAGAACTGACCAGCATGTCGTTCAGCAATGGAATTCGTGCCAGTTGCTTAGTCAGCAGTTCCTTGTCGGCGTAAAATGCTTCGGGAAGCAGCGGCGTCCATTCCACTTTCTGTTCACCACGCAGGCGAATGCGAGGCCGCTCAAGTGTGACAATGGAAGTGACTCCGCGAACGCCTTCCAGTTGTCGCGATTTGTCCGCAATTTTTTGCAGCCATCGCAGACAGTCTTCACGAAGCAACGATTGACCGTCAGTCGATTCCAGAACAACCAGCACAATGCTGTCTTCAAAGCGAAACAGCCGTTTATGCTCTTCGCTGAATTCAACCGAATCATCCTGGCCGACGTAAACCTGTTCGGGCGAAAAGTCGATCCGCAAACGCAGCGCGCCCATACCAATCAACGCCGTAACAACAAACACCACCAATAACGATGACTTCGGGCGGACGATCAATAGGTCAAACAGGCGAGACATGCAGGATTTGGATTCGGGCGGCAGGCAAACAGATTTGAAACTAAAACGATAAAAGAGACGCTGTAAATAGGAGTCCGGATTGCAGGATGTTATTTAACGAGACTGGGTTTCAGACGAAAACTAACGAAAACTGTGAATCACGTGATGCAAATACGCCCTCTAAAACGCGTCGAAGAACATTGGGAAATTCACCAAAATTGAGGTCGAAAAAGTGTTGCCCCAGGTTAAGTGATTGCCGCTTACGGATCTAACGGTAGTTTGGCCGCAAAGTCGGGTTCGGTCAATCGGTGACTGGTTCAGGCTCAAAGTCAGAAGAACTCACCCATCCCGCCTTCATTTTTTCACCCGCCATAAACCGTTCGTAGAATTTCTGTCCCGATGAATCGGCGTACGGGAATTTTTCGAAGTAGTCAGCTGGCCCGTCGATTCGCGGGTCATGTTCCTGTTTCAGTCGTGCCAGCATCCTGGCCTCCAGTTTCTGCCGGACCATCAAAAACGTCATATTTGAGGCCAGATTGTTCATGCAAAATCTGTCGTCTTTAAGACGATAAAGTTCTTCCGCCGGACGCTTACCGAAGGCCATTTGCCACCGACCTGCAATGTCGGTTTCATATCGGCGACCGTTAAGCAGCTCTGTTTTTGTTGGACTTCCGTCACAGTTTAGGTAACCCGTTTCCGGATTGCCGGCAGGCCAGCGACCTGGTTCGTAATTGCGAATGTAAAGGTATTCTCCATCCACTATTCCTCGCATTGGATAGCCCTGATCTTCCGGCCGACCAATGTCGTGACGTTCTTTGCCAAACACTACAATCTTGCGATGAGGCTTTTCACTAACCACATTTCCGAACACGTGCAACAGCGACCGACCTGATGTTTCCGCCATGCCGGTGTCTTTCCATTCCAGCCCGGCAGCCTCAATGATCGTTGGAGCGACGTCGATAAAGCTGACCAGATCGTTAACGATTCTGCCTGGTTCGATAATTCCATTCTTCCACATAATTGCCAGCGGAAGATGGTTGCTCATTTCGTATTCCTGCCCTTTTACTCGAGGAAAAGGCATGCCATTATCGGCTGTTACAATCACAATCGTGTTGTCCAGCTGACCGCGTGCCTGCATCAGCGTTAGCATTTTTGCCAAATGTGAATCGAAGTGTTCGATTTCCAGAGCGTAGTCCAGCAGGTCGTTGCGAGTAACTTCGTTATCAGGCCAGAACGGAGGAACTTCTTCAATGTCATCAATGGACTTTCCACCAACGCTGACTCCGGTGCCGTATTCATATCCGCGATGAGGTTCCGTCGAACCGTACCAAAAGCACCACGGCTTGCTGACGTTGTCGTCCAGAAACGCTTCAAAGTTGCCAGCGTAGTCGTTGTTACTGATCGCCTTTGTCGGTGCTGCCTGATTTTTTGCACCATAGCGTTGGCCGGTCATCTGCCGAGCCACGCCGTCTTTGTCCGTTGCAATTCCCGGAGCCCAGCCTTTGCCCGTATAGCCCACGTGGTATCCATTTTGGGACAGGGCCTCCGCATACGTCGTGAACTGCTGAGGAAAAAAGCACCAGTGATTGCAGGCCTCTTCCAACTGCCAGGTGTTCCGTCCTGTTAGTAGACAGGCTCGCGATGGAGCACACTTGGCGTTCGGAGTGTATGCGTTCTGGAACAACAGTCCGTCTTTGGCCACCCGATCAAAGGCCGGAGTCTTCACCCACGTGCAACCGTAGGCTCCGGCGTGCATCCACGACTGATCGTCAGAAATACAGAACAGAATATTTGGCCGACTTTCTTCAGCGATAACGCCTGCGTAAGGCACACACGTAAGAACACAAAACAAAACCTGGCGATACATTAGCAGACTCCGAAAACAAACAACCACAGTTGGCAGATACTGACGATTCGGAAGGACTTTCGCCAGTGACCATAATACTCAGGTCACAGCGACTCAGGTCACAGCGACTCAGGTTATTCAGGCAGCATGGTTTACAAGTACGTAGCGGCAGCGAGTAAGTCCCGCCATCGATTAAAACTCAATCGATGGCTCTGGCTGCATTTAGTGAGGACGGCTTACCTATGTTCAAAAGCAGAGATTCCGCCTGGCCGCAACGGGTTCGCAACATTTGCGCAGACGGCCATCTACGTAGCGTCAATTACGATCGCCCGGAAGACAGCAACGAAGTTCGAGCCGACTGCATACAGGCCAGGGGCAGAGGAATTACAGATTCGCTGTCCTCAGGAATGGCCCAGACGCGTTTCCAGTCGACCCAGCGGAAACCAGTTTCAGAAAAGACAACCGCTTCACGAGACACCGGTTGCACTCCGTAACTTGCCGCCATGCTGGGAGGAAATGGACGAATCTGATGTCGCCGATGAAGGTCGACGGTAATTTCGCGGTCAAACTGACGATCGGGCCAGATCGCGAGCCCCGTTCCACAGACGTCATACGGATGTGGGCCGATCAGGTTGCGTTGCATCTGCTCACGAACCAGATCAATTCCCGCCTTTACATAGAAGCCTCGCAATGCCGTTTCGAAGCTATGCTGCATTTCCGGAGTAATGCTGTCCAGCCAGCCATGTCGGGCAACACTGGCCACCAGCCAGCCGCTTTGTTCCTGAAACAGCAACTCCAGCGAAGAGTGTCCGAGAGATTCTGCTTTCAGTTCAATCATCACGCTGTTCGACGCAGCATGCACCGCCGGACAGAGCAAATCAACATCGTTCCAGACGCTGCAGTATTTCAGCAATCTGACCAGATCGCGGTTTACGAAACGACGGATGTCGCGTTCTGTGTGCTCCAGCGATTCTCGCAGAGCACGTCGATTACTAAACCGCTGGTACGAAACTTCTTTACGTTCCAGCGCCCTCATCTTTCGGAACAGCTTCGGCAGTGTTCCGGAATGAAAACCGGGCTTCAGCAGTCGCCCGCCGTTTTCGCCATGAGAACCAATCACCACAGGCTGCAGCGTCGGTAGTCGGTTAGATGCATACAGACGCCAGTTTTCCTTCAGTTCCCAAACCAGAAACCCAAAAATCCCAGGCAGAAATACGATATTAAACCACGTCACCAGCCCGGCCAGCGGAAGTCCAATATACGGAGTCAGCGTGTTTCGCATGTAGTGCTCGATGATCAGAATCACCGGCAGAAAGACCTTATGAGCCACTGTTACGACCGGAAAATGTTTTACCGGATGCAACGTTGGTTCGATCAGCAGGTTTATATAAATACGAAGCAGGAATGATACAAACGACCACACGACTCCCAGAATTGCCTTTACGACAACCGTCATCCATGTTTCGCCACTGTGAAATCGCAACCATTCATCCACGGCATAAATAAAGCGTTCGACAACATTCAGAATCCACTTGAAGAAGTCGATCACCCAATCCAGCAACGCCATCAGAAATCGAGAACGCAGATCGTGCCAGGCATTCGCCAGCCACTCTGCCGTTAACTCTTCAGTGTCGCGACCAAGTCGGGAATTCAGAACCAGACTAAGTAACAGACTAACCGCGCCAACGAGCCACCAGTCCTGAGGTTCCAGCCAAAAGACGGCTGGAACCAATCGACAGCCGGCCCATGAAATCAGCAATGGATTCGTAATGTGGCGTCTGAGTTTTACAAACCAGCGAGCTCGCCAAAACTGCTGAATTGCAGGCAGGCGAATTAACGCTGCCGGAATGTCGTAAACGACAGTCCGCAGAACTCGCCAGCCGTAACGCAGTAAAGTGAAAAACATGGCCCGCATGGAATCAATGTGAATTACTGCCATCAGCATAAAACCGACCAGCAGAATCAATGGCAATTCCAGTTCAGCCATCACCTCATCAACGGGAATCGCGTATTCGCTGGCTGGGATCGTGGCAGAATCGGTGGCCACAGTATCCGCTGTCTTATCCACTGCGAGGCCGTCTTGTCCCAGAGCCCCCAACGCGGCGACGGGCAAATCAGCTTCCAACGCTTCACCGCCGACAGGCGAGACTGCGTCTGTTACTGCAACATTCTGTGGTGCAGAGTCTGCAATTGAATCCGGAGACGCGGTCGCCTCCGGATCGATAGCTACATTGTTGGAATTGGCGGATTCCGGTGCAGAAATGTCTGCACCGGTCGTCGTCACCGACGATGGTTCATTAGGCGATGGTTCATTAGGCGATGGTTCATTAGGCGATGGTTCACTGACGAAAGCCGGTTCAACTGACGCCAGATCGCTGGCAGCCTGTTTTGATACAGTGTTCAGAGGGCCAGCGAAATCATCCGTCGCACCTGGCTCTGACTGTTCAGCAGTCCCCTCGCCATTCTCCCGTGTCGCCTGTACATCTGCTTCCGGTCCTGCCAGCACCTTCACAAAATGCTGCACGCCTTCAACAATCACCACAGCGCCACCGAAGGGGATCACCAGAAACTTTGTCAGAAACCGGCCGGTGCGAGTTCCAAACGCCATCGAACTGACAACCTGCAGCCAGCGCAGATAAAATTCACCGCGACGGTAAACACCATCAAGACTCACATCCAGTCGATCATCAGATCGCAAAAGGTGGTCACCGCGAATCAGGTCTTGGGGGTCGCTAAGATCGGGCAGCTTCAGGTCGTTTCGGCTGATCGCGTCTCGCAGGTAACCCATGGTCAGGTAACCGCGTTCTGTGATGCAGTCGAGCGATTCTTCGACCAGTTTGTCAAGCGCTACCGATTCCGGAATACTTTTCGGAGCTAGCCCAACCTGCATAATGGTTTCGTGTACCACCGAACGCATGCGTTCACGCATTTGATTTTCAGCAAGGTTCGCCGCCACGTGAATCAGTCGCGAAAGACGTTCCCGTTCGGCCCCGGAAAGCCGCACCGAAACCAGTCGCGAAGCCGAACTTGCCAGGTGCTTGGCCATCATCACTTCGCGGACATTTGTCAACGAGCGGCGAAGAGGTCGCTTGCCACGTGACACAACCCACTTCACCAGGTCAACCTGATAAATGGTGCGTTCGTGGTCCAGACAGACTTTTTGAAGGTCGTATAGCAGCTTCTTATCAGCGTTCCAAAAGCCGTGAGGCGAGTTCTGTAACAGCTCCCACAACGACTTCTGCCAATCATCAAGATTGGCGGCCGTAAAGTTCAGAGCAGCTCGCAATCGCTGCGACAGCGATTCCATGTCGACATGAGCCGCAGCCAACGCGGCTGTGCGCTCATCGTCTGTGGTCGCCGATTCAATGGCCCGCATTGCAGAAACACCTGCAGCAACCGTGTTGCCGCGCTCGTTCCAGCGATCACGTTTTTTTAGCAGCCCGACGTAACGCCTCGCGGAAGGTCTAAACGAAACGCCTTCGCTCCAGCCACGACGTTCGCTGGAAACCTTATCTTCGTCTTTGACCGTGCCAGACGTAAGATCGGGACTTGTCGCACCATACAGCCGAGTCGCTTTGAACAGTGATTCTGCATCGAAGTGTCTGGCTACAATCGACACAATGTGATTTGCATCGGTCAATGACGGAAACCATACAGGCAACAGGTCCGGCTGAAAGCGGTGCATCTGCAGATAGATCGCGACGAATTCACAGTACGCTTCGATGTGAAATTCAGGATGAAACAGCCGCAGTTCTGATTTCAGAACCGAATGTGCTTCGTCAAATTCCACCTGCCCAATATTGTCAATCGCCTCCTGCACTTTAGCGCGATTGATGCGGCCGTCATTGACAGCAACACTAAACTGCAGATCGACCATTCCGTGAAACAGTCGGCTCCACGTCAGCTGCATTAGATCCTGCAAAGGCTGCTGATCCAGTTCGTGTTCTTCCGGCTGAGCCACAAGAATCGAAAGAGGCGCCAGCTGACTGAAGTCCTGCAGGCCCAGTTCATCCGGATGAGCGAGCGACCGAATATCAAACGCCTTCGCGACCAGCACGTCCGTATGAGGAATGCGAGTCGACAGTCTGGCGAACCCGTGTAGTTCGCGAATGATTCGGCGGACAACTCGGGGCTCAACTAAATAGGCGCAATCCGCCGTCTGACGCACAGCGCGGCGAAGTTCGGGAATCTTAGATGAAGAAGTAACTGTAGACACAAATTCAGAACAATGCCGAAACGATCACGATTAAAAAACAATCTCACTAACCCCAACGGGTTCAAAACGCAATCGCCGCGCACCCATCCAGCAGCAATCGACCATGGTTCCACACCGATCGTAGAACATTTAGCCGATTTTAGCGGCTGGCAGCCGATCGCCACGAACAAAGCAGCACTCGGAGATATTTCCAGAGCCCGTACGTTACGCCATCACTGAACGCAGGGTCGCAAGTCTACATGACGGCGACTCAAACACGAAACGTTGGACGCGTCATCCGTCCCAGAGGGTGCGTTCAGGGAATACGTTATTTTATGTGAGTGTTAATTTCCAGTATTGATTCCACTGTTTGCTGTACATGTTGGCGCAGAGTCCTGCCATTCGGTTGACACGTCGGACTCGCCATCGTGCTCCTGTTTGTTTGAGCCGTCGCCCGATCATATTCTTGCAGGCTCCTTCGACCTGGCCGCTGCCGATAGAACGGCCCGTCGCAAGGCGATCGGCGTAATTCA
>Ga0209390_10004605_pt1 | contig 20529 bp, 12 predicted proteins | sample BON01_FD_187212 | JGI IMG/M metagenome (GOLD analysis project Ga0209390, IMG submission 187212) | Freshwater microbial communities from Lake Bonney liftoff mats and glacier meltwater in Antarctica - BON-01 (SPAdes) (version 2) | ecosystem: Environmental > Aquatic > Freshwater > Ice > Glacier...
GCTGGCGCGTGCGCTGCCCGCTCTTGCGGCCGCCCTTGTACTTGTTGCGCAGCTTGCGGCGGTTGGCCTTGCGCGTGACCTTGTAGGCGGCGGGGTCGAAGCCGCACACCTGCGCCAGGGAGGGGTCGGACGTGCCAAACTTGGCGGCGGCCGCCTTGTAGTGCTCGTGCGCCAGGGACTTGACGATGATCTTGTCCAAGAAGGCGTGGACGCGGGAGAAGGGTGTCGCCATCGGGAACAGGTTGTAATCCCGGCCCCAAAAGATGCCCTCCTCCTCCCTCCCGAAAGCCGCGCGGCGCCGGGTGCTGCTGTGCCGCGCGCGGCGGGCGCGGCAGCTGGAGCGCGAGGGCGAGCACTCGGACGCCCTCGGGCTGTACAAGTCGGCCCTGTGAAGAGGGCCCGGACGCGCTGCCGCACGACGACAAGCAGCAGCAGCAGCATTGGGACGAGGAGTGGGCGGGGGCGTCTTCGTCGTCGTCGTCGTCGTCGTCGTCAGACGCAGGCGGGAGCATCAGCAGCAGCAGCAATGGCGACGAGTGGGCGAGCAGCAGCGACCAGCGGCAGTGGCAGCGACGCCAAATCGTGTTTTTTTTTCGTTTTCGGCGACGAGGCGCGCCGTCGCCAGAATGCGAACCCCCCCCGGGCGCGCCCCGCATTCGTTTGTCCGCGAAACTGTTCACGAGCAATCATCGTCACACATACTATCCATTGCCCCGACTCGCCGCACAAAAGTGCCCGCAGAAAACGCACGCGCGCGTGTCGTAACTTTTGCGTTCCGGGAAGAGGGATTTCCTCTCTCGTCAAATCGCCATCAATGGAGAAGGACACGTCGAGCCCCGGCGCGGGCAACGAGCCCAAGAAGGCCGCCGCGCCGCACCACCACTACTCCGCGCCCGAGGTGAGCAGAGGAGGGGGCGGGGCGCTTTTGAGCGGTGGCAAAAGGAAAAGAGTATGGCCGCGCTGAGTCGCTGATCGTTCGCCCGCCGCCCCGCCCAAAAACAAAACGCAAAAAATCTCAAGGTCGAGGAGCACGAGGAGCACCAGTACGAGGGCGAAGGCGTCGGCCGCCGGGAGTCCCTGCGCCCGGACAAGCCCGTCGCCGCGGCCAAGATGGGCGAGGAGGAGGCCAAGGGGGACGCCAAGTGAGAAAAGGCCAGGGGCCTCCCTTAATTTTTCTCGTGCGTCCCTTCATTTTTGCTGTCGTCGCCGTCGTCGTCGTTTCGCAGTGCCCCCTTGCCCGCCCATCCGCGCTCCTCATCGACACGCTTTTTCCCTGCCCGCGCACGTTTCGCCTAGTGTTGTCGCCACCGTTGTTATATCTTCATGTTGTTTAGAAAAAATTTCTCAAAGAAGACCCGCCGCCGCAGCCCGACACGTCGGCGTCCGCTCTCTTTTCGGTTTGTCGCCCGACAAAGGACGCCCCCGTCGAAACGACGGAGCAACAAACAAAAAACAACCGCCGCCTCCCTCCTTCACGACCGTCATCCCCACGCGTGCCACAGCAGCAGCCCTGTAAACAGCGTCACCGCCGCCATCCCCCCGTACACCAGCGCCGCGTCCCCCCGCTGCCGCCGGTCCGCCAGCCGCAGCAGCGCCTCGCCAAGGCCCGCGCCGTTGGCCAAATCCAGCAAGCGCCGCTGCGCCCGCTTGAGACGCTCACGGCCGCCGGCCATGGAAGAGAGAATGCCCGCGCCCTGGTCGAGCATGTCCGCCACCGCCGCGCGCGAGCGCCCCACGCTCGACAGGGCCTCGGCGTCCGCCCCGGCCTCGAGGCGCGCCGCGCGGCCGGCCTCGGCGCAGCCCAGCAGCTCGGCGCGGTCGGCCTGCTCGCGCCGGCGCGCCGCCTCGCGGCCGCCAAAGCGCGAGAGCGCGGCCGAGAGGGCGTCGTGCTCCTCGGCGACAGAAGCCACTCTCGCGCGCCAGGTGGCGGCGTCGCGCCCGCCGATCCCGCGCTCGGGCGCCCCGGCCGCGGACGGGGCGAGCGAGGCCATGCGCCAGGTGGCGTCGAGCTGGCGGGAGGTGGCGCGCAGCTCCTGGAGCTTGCGCTGCAGGTCGCGCGCCAGCGCCTCGGCCGGCGCCGACGAGGAGGCGTGGGCGCCGCCGCCGCCGCCGCCGCTCGCGTGTCTGCCGCCGCCGCCGCCGCCACTGCCACAGGCGGGTATCCGCCCGCCGCCGCCGTACCCGCCCTGCTGCTGCTGCTGCTGCTGCTGCTGCTGCTCGAGGGTCTCGAGGCGCTCGACGCCGCCGCGCAGCGCCAGGATCAGGCGCGTCGCCTGCGCGTGCAGCGCGGCGACGTCCGCCATTTGTTATGTTATGTTTTCCCTCGGCCGCCGCCTCGGCCGATGCGCCCTCCGGCGCCGGCGCCCGGCGCGCGCGCGGCGACGCCGGCCTGCTGCCTCCCGCTTGCTTGGCTCCTGGTGTGGCCTTCCTAGAGCACCGGTTCGTGCGCTCGGCTTGATCGCGAACCCACGCTGATGGTGGTGCGGTCTCGCCAGAGCCAAGGGGCGTGGGAAAGGAGGTGCGCGTCTTGCGTGGGAGGAGCGGTTGAAATCCTTTTGGTTATGCGAGGCCGTCCGTCTTGCAAGAGGGCGAGAATAATGAGGTACAGATGAGAGTCGTTCTTTGATGTGGCGGAGGGTGCGAGCGGTGCGCAGCAGAGAGCTGTTGCGCTCGAGGTCACGTCACGCGCACGTCGGCGTCGGCGTCGGCGTCGGCGTCGGCGTCGGCGTCGGCGTCGGCGGCAGCGAGAGAGAGAGATGTGGCGCGGCGCCTCTTTAGGGGGGTGCAAGTGCGCGGGCGCTCGTCAGCCATCGCGCGGATCCCCTGACGTGATCTCGTCATCTCAGGCGTCGTCCCCGACACGGAGACGCCTGAGATCGGTCCCGCCGCGCGGGGGAAGCATCGGGGACACCTCGGTCTTGTTGCGCTAACAGCGCCGCGCGAAGAGCGCGCGACGAGCGAGCGACGGCGCGGCGCTTCGTCAAAAGCAAGTCGTCCGCGTCCTCGTCAACGCCGCGCACGGGACCGACCGGGCAGCCCCCGGCCCGGTTCTTTCGCGCCTGAGATGCCGATCGTCACGCCTTGCTCCCTGGATTGCCTCGCGGGGCCCCAGGAGCGGTGCGTCGCAGAGAATAGGCCCCGCGCTTGGAGCAGCTGCTCTGCCCCTCACCCAAACATAACGCCTTTCATTCGTCCTCCTGCCCTCAGCCCTGGCACTCAAAACCAAACAACAACTCGTCACAAACAGTCACGAGACCCGTATCCTTCATCTCACCCAGCGCCCGCACCCAAGCCACCTCTCCCAGAGGTCTATAAGCCCAAAGTCGCGTCCACAGATAGGAGAGGGCGAGTGCCCCCCCCTCCTAGCTCCTTTCTCCACCCGCCCACCAGTCCCCCCCTCCCCCCGCGCCGCCCCCTCGACCGCCCGTTTGTGAGCGCGCGGCCGGAGCCTCACGCGGAAGACACGCGAGCGCGCGCGCGCGCGCCCCCAGTAGCTCAAGAGCGAGGACCAAAAGCAGGATGCAGGCGATTCAGGGGAGGGCAAGCGCCCCGCTTCCTGCGCGCGCCCGCGCCCCCGTCCTCGCGGCGCGCCGCCCGATCGGCGCGCGCTTGGATCTGCTGCACAGGCGGTGAGTGACCCGTCCGCCGAGCGCGGCCCTCCGCCGCCTCCTGCCGCCGCGATTGCCTCGGATTCTGTGGACAGCGCAACCCAAAGTTGCGTCCCCCCCCCCCCCCCCCCCCCCCCCCCCCCCCCCCCCCCCCCCCCCCCCCCCCCCCCCCCCCCCCCCCTCCCTCTCCTCCCCTCTTCCTCTGCTCTCCGAGAACGGAAACCAACGCCCGCCGCGGCACGCGCCCCGGCAATCATCATCACCACCCCCGCACGCGCGCGCGACTCACCTTTCTATCCTCGAACCAAAACCTCAATCACCACAACAACCCCAAACGACAAAACCATACAGCGTCGCGCAGGTGTCGGCGCCGCCCGCGCCGGCGCCGACGGCCGCCGACGCCGCCGCCGCCGCCCTCGAGGCCGCGCTCGCGTCCTCGCCCCTCCCCTCGCCCGAGGCCTCCCAGGAGGACCCCTCCGCGCCCCTCGACGCCATCCTCGCCGAGGCCCGCGCCAGCGCCAAGCGCCACGCGCCCGCCACCGCCGCCGCCCTGGCCTCCCTCACGCGCGACCAGAGCTACAGCCACCAGTACGACGCCCTCTTCGCCGCGGGGCACCCGCTGCCGATCAAGACGCCGACGCCCAAGCCCTCGCGCGCGGCGCAGCTGGCGGCCGACGGCAGCACGCCCATCGTCCTGTCGGACGTCGGGGTGACGCCAAAGGTGCCGCTCTTCCGGGGCCGGTCGTGGAACGCGACCGACTGGACCTACGTGGCGGTTATGGTGGCCGTCCACGGCCTGGCCCTGTACGCGCCTTTCTGTTTTTCGTGGGGCAACCTGGCGCTCTTTGCGGGCACCTACTTTCTGACGGGGTGCCTCGGCATTACGCTGTCGTTCCACCGGCAGCTGAGCCACCGGTCGTTCCAGACGCCCAAGTGGGTCGAGTACGCGCTGGCCTACTGCGGCGTGCTGGCCGTGCAGGTGAGAGATGAGAGAGAATCAGGGAGCGTGGCAGGAGGGCGGCGTCTTCCGTTTCTCCGTCGCGGTTTCTTCCCCGCGCGGCGCGCCTTTTAGCGATCGTTGTTTTTTTGGGGTGGGCCGGTTCCCGCGTCTTCCCGCGCGCGCGCGCGCCTGTTGCGCGCTCGCCTGCCACGCGCTCTCCCTCTCCCGCTCTTCTTGTTCGGCGCCCGGCAAGCAGCCAAAACACGCACTGCGCCCTCGCGGCCGCCGGCGCGAACGCGCGCCTGCCGACGTGACAGAAAACAAAACTCACAAAACCCCCTCTCCCATCCAAACCCCCAATTCAACACCAACAGGGCGACCCCATCGAGTGGGTCTCTTCGCATCGCTACCACCACCTGCACACCGACACCCCCTTGGACCCCCACTCGCCCTACGAGGGCTTCTGGTGGTCGCACATGGGCTGGCTGCTCGACAACCGCGTGACGCTGGAGCGCGTGCACGACCGCGGCAACGCCAAGGACCTCGAGGACCAGCCCTTCTACCGGTGGGTGCGCGACACGTACGCGTGGCACGTGGCGGCGCAGGCGGCCGTCCTGCTGGCGATCGGGGGCCTTCCGGCGCTCGTGTGGGGAGGGGCTCTCCGGCTCTGCTGGGTCTACCACATCACCTGGTTCGTCAACAGCGCCGCGCACTGCTGGGGCACCCAGGCATACGACACGGGCGACCTGAGCCGCAACAACTGGTGGGTTTCCGTCTTGGCGTTCGGCGAGGGGTGGCACAACAACCACCACGCGTTCGAGTTTTCGGCGCGGCACGGCCTCGAGTGGTGGCAGTTTGACGTGACGTGGATGTGCGTGCGGGCGCTGCAGGCCGTGGGGCTGGCGAAGAACGTCAAGCTGCCGACGGAGAAGCAGAAGGCGCGGCTGGCGCTGTCGACGGCGGCCGCGTGAGGAAGGAAAGAGGAGGATGGTCTTTTTTGTATCTCGGTTTTCCGTCGAAAGGCGTCTTTTGTTTTTGTCCGGGTGGTTGGTTTCGATGGTTTCGATGGTTTCGATGGTTTCTTTGTCTTGTTGAGCGCGAAACGGTTTTCCTCGCGGGTCACCTCCCCCCGCGAAGGAACAAGCATACGCGCGCGCGCGCGCGCGTTTGCTCGCTGCCATACAACACTCTCCATTGTCGCCGGACTTTTTTTGTTTTCCTCTCTCGAGCCCTCAAAAAACCAAGCGCCGCAATTTTCGGGGCGCCCCCCTCGCGGCCCCCCCCGTTTCCCCCAACCCAAAAAAAACCCACAACCCCCGCCCTTGAGAGAGAGCGAGAGAGGGAGCACACAGCCCCGCGCGCACGTCCAGGAGTCAGGACTGAGAGCGATTTGAGTGAGAGAAAGATCCCGGGCCACGCCTCCAAAAAAAACCGTTGTCCTTTGAAAACTGAAAAGAATCGCGCGGCGCGGCCGCCCTCTTTCTTTTCACTGTTGTTTTTTCCACCCCGTTGTCGCTGCCACCGACCATGTTGCGCGCCCCCGCCCGCTCCCCCCTCTTTTTTTGTGCTTGTCAAAGCCCTCCTCGCTGTTATATTTCAACTCCAAACGCCCTGTTATTTGTGCGTTTCTTGTCCGAAATGACCGATTCAATCCAAAAGAACGCGACGGCGACGGCGACTGCGGACGAGAGCACAAGGCGGCTGGGTGCAAAGAGAACGCGGCTGCCGGCACAGGAGAAGCAAAGGAACGGCGTCTGGCGAGGAGGGAGGGGGCTTCGAGTCGTCCTTGTTGTGTAACATCGTCGTGCGTCGATGGGTGGTGTGGATGTTGCGGTTATGTGGGGGCGCTTAATAATTGGGGGGGGGTTTTGGGGCGCCGAGCCGGTGCGACGGCTCTCGACCGAATGCGGAAAAATACAGAAGACGAGACAAAAACGGCGAAACGCGGTGATAAGCCCTTTCCAACTTTCTCTTTTGCCGCAAAGCTGCGAGTGGTTGTTGTTGATGTTGCGGCCGGGGCGGAGATGATACGATGACTCTCGGCTCCTGACTGACCCGCTCACTGGCGCCCGGACGTCGTGGCGGCGCCCAGCGCACGGCGCGCGATGTCGGCGGCGGTGCCCAGCGCGGCCGCCGACGGCGACGACGACGACGAGGGGCCGGCGCCCGCGGCCGCGGGCGGCGCCGCCGACGCGCCCGCGCCGATGCCCGCGACCGCCCCGGCCGCCGTGCCGGCCTCGAGCGTCGCCGACGCCACCTCCCGCGCGCGCTTGGTCTTGCCGCCGCCGCCCACCGTGGCGGCCGTCGGGTCCGCCACCGCGGCGCGGGCGTGCAGCGCGGCCGAGCGCGCGCGGCGGGCGCCGCGGCCCAGGCGCGCCTTGGCGCGGCGCGCCCCGCCGCTGACCGCGTCGCACAGGCGCTCCTTGTCCTCCTCGGGCGCCAAGGCCCACGCCCCGCCCGCGAGCGCGGCCGACCCCAGGATCGCCCCGGCCGTCGTGTAGGCGCCCGGCGGCACGTCGCGGCCCAGAACAGTGACGGAGCGCCAGCGGCGGCCGCCGGCCTCCTCGGCCTCGGCGTCGGCGTCGGCCTCGTCCTCAGCGGCCGAGCGGCCGAGCTTGCGCTCGGCGCGGCGCGCCGTGCGCGAGGCGGCGGCCGTGGCGTCGGCCGTGGCGCCCGCCCCCTCGGCCGCGCGGCGCGTCACGAGCCCGCGCAGCGCCTTCCAGCCGCCGACGGCCGCGCCGCGCACGGCGCCCGCGGCGCGCCCGAGGCCCGTCTCTGCGGTCTCGGCCGCCTCCTTGCCGCGCGCGACGGCGCGGCGGGCGGCCCCGCGCGTCTCGGCGGCCGCGTCCTTGACGCCCTGGCGCGCGCGCTCGGCGCGGTCGGCCAGCGCCTGGCGGGCGGCCGCGCGCTCGCGCTCGGCCGCCGCCTCCTTTGCGGCGAGGCGCGCGCGCTCGGCGCGGTCGGCGACGGCGTCCTTGGCGGCGGAGGCCAGGCCAGTCGCCGCGCCCGCGGCCTCGGCCACCGCGTCCCCGGCCTTGTGTCCGACGACCGCGGCCTTGTCGGCCGTGTCGTCGACGGCGCGCACGGCGCGCCGCGCGGCGGCGGCGGCCTTGTCCTCGCGGCGCGCGGCGCCCGCCGAGGGCGCCGGCCCCAGCGCGGCGGCGGCCGCCTTGTCCTGGCGCTCGCGCGAGCGTTGCTCGAGCAGGCGGCGCGACGCCGGGAAGGCCACAAGCAGGCCGAACGAGATGCCGGCCCACCACACGGGGTCGGTCCACCAAGGGCCGTTGCTGTCGCCCGGGTCGTTGCCGGCGCCGCCGCCGCCAGAGCCGCCGCCAGAGCCGCCTCCGCCGCCGCCGCGGCCGCCCATGCCAGGGCCGCCCGGGCCGCCGAGGCCCGTGCCGGACATGTCCTCTGTCGTTGAAAGTTTGTGTTCGCGATTGTTTGTCAGGCGTTGTTTGTTTGGGGGAGAGAGGGGGGCGTGAGGCGAGAGAGAGAGGAGAGAGTCAGCGAGCGCGCAGGGCAGCGTTTCTTTTTCCCTTTTTATGTCGCGCGCGCTCTCTCTGTCTTTGTCTTTTGTTTCGTGCGCGCAGTCTCCGCAATGTTTCCGCCCATGCCTGCCCCCCACATGACGAGGAGAGCCACCGATAATCGCTCACCATTGCCGCGGCCCGGAGGCCCCTCGCGGAAGGAACGCGCGACCACAGCACGCGGGCTGCGCGTAGACGCCCCCGTCGCCTTTGACGGAAGCACAGGGAGGCGGGGCGGGAGGCGCGGCGACGCGCTGCCGCAGCTCGCCTTGATGGGACCGCCGCCGGCGCGGCGCGCGAGGGGGCGCGCGGGTGTCGCTGCCAGCCCGGCGTGCGACACCGAGAGCATCATGGTGGTGCGGATGGAGAACGAGAGAAGGGAGGGCGTTTGTTTTTTGTCTTTTTTTGCTGTCGCCGTCACCGTTTCTGGCGAAAGAAAAAACACGCAGAGAAATGACGATTTGGCGACACGCTCTTTTGGCGACACGCTCTTTTGGAGCGATAGGGTGCTTTGATGAGGGTGTGCTTTGCGTGATGAGTGTGGATGTGTTTGAGCAGCGCTCGGTCTTTTGCGCAAAAGACCAAAAGAGGACATTCAGAGAGGGGCTCCGGCGCAGCTCGCCGCCGCTCACCGTCTCGCGTCCTCGCCTTTTTTCAAAGCCGCCGATGGCTCTTCTCGCCGATCGACCTCACTCCCCCTTCCCCCACGCTCTCCTCCCTCCTGTCAACACACTCTTCTTCGTCCACCTCCGACCATCATCCCTGACCTTGCCTGCCTGCGTTGTCGCACTCCTCTCCTTGTTTTCCTATCGGTTGCTGCCAAACACCGAAACCCTCGACAGAAGTGAAATTATAAACGCCGAACCTCTCCTCTCCTGCCCCTCCACCCGCCAGCGCCGACGTATCCCGGCACGCCGGCCGCTCGCATCGACCTCGATCGGGACGCAGGAGCGCCGCGACCGAGACCTAGTGCCCAGGCCCGCTGTCGATTTGCTGTGGCCAGCCCTGAGGAGCGGCGCCGACGAGCGACAGCGCGCGCGCGCGGCGGTCGAGCTTCCCGCTCACTTCTGCCCCCCACCAGGCGGCACCAAACAAGTTGCCCTGCGGAGCGCCGCCGGCGCCGAGCTCGCTCGAAGAGCGATAGCGCGCGCGTGCGGCGGTCGAGCTTCCGGGTCACACTCCTCTCCCCAAAGGCGGCGCCAAACAAGCAGAAAGCAAACAGAAAGCACAAAAAAAGAATGCCGCTGGAAGGCGCCGCCGAGGTGGTCGGCGTCATTGTGAGCGTCGGCTTGCTCGTCCTCGTGCTGGCCGTCCTGCCCTTCTGCATGCGGTCGGCGGCGCGCCACTACGACCAGCGGGAGGATGACCGCGCCGCGGCCGAGGCGTGGGCGCGGCAGACTGGCGGCCGGCGCGACGCCAACGCGTGGCGATTCGGCAGCACGGCGCGCGCGCGCGCGCTGAGGCTGGCGGCGGCCGAAGGCGCGCGCGGCGCGGTGCTGTGCCCCGCGGGCGCCGAGCTGCGCAAGCACATCGCCTCGACCGCGCGCCCCTTCTCGGCCGACTTTCGCGCCTGCGGCCCGGCGGCCGCCGCCGCCGCCGCCACCGCGGCGGCCGCCGCCGCCACCCAGGCCGCCGCCGCTGCCACCGCCGCCGCCGCGGGCGCCGCCACTGCCGCCGCCGTGGCCGTCGCCGCGGCCGCCGCGGCCTCGAACACCACCCCCCCCTCCGCCCCCCCCTCCGCCCCCCCGAACCCAAAGCAGCACGACTACGATCCCGCGGCCGCCGCCGTCGCCGCCGCCGTCGGCGACACAGGCCGGACATGCGCCATCTGTTTCGACGAATACGCCGAGAACGACCTGGTCGCCGCTCTCCCTTGTCGGCACGCGTTCCACGGCTTCTGCGTGGACCAGTGGCTGGTGCGCGACGCCTCGTGCCCCGTGTGCAAGCGGTGCCTGGACCCGGGCGCGCGGGCGCGGCGGGAGGCCGAGCGGGCGCGCGCCGCGACGGCGGCGCGCGCCGAGCTCGGGCGGCGGTGGCCGGGCGGGTCCGGGGGCGGGCGGCGCGGCGGGCAGAGCTTGGAGGTCGCCGCGGTCGGGCCGGCGCGCGAGCTCACGCCCGAGGAGGCGGCCGAGGCGCGGAGCGCGGCGTGGCGCGGGCGCCGGCAGGCGTCCTGGGAGCTGTTCTTCGGCGACGGCTCGGGCGGCTTTGCGGCGCCCGTCGTCGTGCAGCCGGCGGCGGTCCTGGCGGCGAGGGAGCGGAGGAGGGGCGGGGGACCGGCGCCCGTCGCGCCTCCGCGCCCGCACGGGCCGCCTCCGGCGCTGCCGGTCGTGGAGGAGGAGGAGGGCGCCGGCGCGGCCGGCCGCGACGAAGAGAGCCAGCGGGGCGCGCCGGCGGCGGCGGCGCCTCTGGCGACCGCGCGGGCGCTCGCGCAGCCTGTCTAAAAGGTCTCCGTGACTGATGATAGCTTCCCGCTCCATTTGTAAATATCTCTCCATAGCGCAGTACTAATAGGCTGGTCGCCATTGACTCGATCACCAAGCGGCGAGAGTGGCACGAGGCCTCGCGTCTGACTCCAGAGGCCCGCGTTTCCATCTCCAATCGACGCGAGAGGACATGCCGTCGTCGTCGTCGTCCTCCTCGCTCCTCTCGCTCCCCCCGGACGCGCTCTCCCTGGTGGCCGCAACGCTGAGCGACCGCGCCCTGGCGAGCGTCTCGATCGCGAGCAAGGACCTGCGCGCGTCCTTTGGCGGAGACGCGGTCTACCTGCCGCGAGCGCGGCGGCAAGCCGGGTGGGGCGTCGTCGCGCCATCATCCCTTCCCGCCGGCGCCGCCGCCGCCGCCGACACCAGCGGCGGCGGCGACGGCAACGACAACCATGGTGGTGCCCGCGCTGGCTACAGGCGCGCACACCAGAGCGCCCGGCGCCTGCGCGGCGCGCCCTTGCTGTGGGACGACGGCAACACCGCCGCCGCCGCCGCCGCCCGCCGCCCCGCCGCGGTCGCCTGGGAGCGCCTGCCGCCCTCCAACGCGCGGCCGCAGCGCGCGCTCCTGCTGCTGTCGCCGTGCGACGCCGACGCGCCGCCCGACCGCTGGTCGCTGCCCGAGGTGTGCGCGTCGCAGGACGCGCGCCTGTGGTGGTGGCGCCCGCCGGCGCCGCCGCGGCGCAATCACGAGGCCGCCGGCGACCGCCCGCCGGCGCCCGGGCCGCCGCCGAGCGAGGCCGAGCGGGAGCGCGAGCTCCGCCGGCGCTGGCTCCGCGGCCCCGCCCGCCGCCGCAGCGGCCCCCAGCGGGGCGGCGCCGCGGCCAGGGCCGCGGCCGGCGGGCACCACACGGCCGCCATCGAGGCGATCGTCGCCCTGGGCGGCCCCCCCGGCGGCGGCCTGCCCCTCGGCTACGCCAGCGGCGCGCTCGACCGCACGATCAAGCTCTGGCGGCCGTTCCCGCCGGCGCCGCGGGGAGGGGGGGGGGCGGGGGCGGGAGGGCGGCGGCGGCGGCGCGGCGGCGGCGACGAGGCGCAAGAGGAGGGGGATAGCGAGGAGGAGGACGGCGGCGACGGCGCCGGCGACGACGATGCCCACGCTCCTGTTGCGCCCCTGCGCACCCTGCGAGGGCACCAGGAGGGCGTCACGGCGCTGGCGGCCGTGCCCCTGCCGCCCGGCGCGGGCGGCGGCGGGGGCGGATATGGCGGCGGCGGCGGCCGCACCGCGCCGCTCCTGCTGGCCAGCGCCTCGCTCGACCGCACCGTGCGCGTGTGGTCCCTGCCGCCGGCGCTCGGGGGCGGCGGCGGCGGCGGCGGGCGCGTCGGCTCCCCGCCGTCGTCCTCCTCCTCGGGAGGCAGCGGCGGCGGCGGCCCGCTTCTGGCCGCCCTCCGCGGCCACGGCGGCGCCGTCACCTCCCTCGCGCTGCTGCCGCCGCACCAGGGCGCCCCGGCGCTTCTCGCCTCGGGCGGCATGGACCTGCGCGTCAAAATCTGGGACCTCTCCGTGGCTTCGGCGTCGGCGGGGGCGTCGGCGGCGGCGGGGGGCGCGGGCGGCGGCGAGTCTAGCGCTGCGCTGGCGTCGAGCCACCGCCTGTCGGCGCCGGCCGTGCACCTTTTTGCCCTCGGCGGAGAGCGGGGGGCAGCAGCAGGTGCGCCATGGTCCTCGTCGCCGCTGGGCCGCTGCCTGGCGGCCGTCTCGCACGCCTCGTTCGAGGTGGTCGACCCGCGGCAGCCCCCCACGGCCGCGCTCGTGCTGCTCGTGCCGCTGCAGCGCGCCCTGGCGCCCATCCGCTGCGCGGCGTCGCATGGCGGGCGCGTCGCCGTCGGCCACCGCACCGGCGCGGCCGTCTACGACCTGCGCATCCTGCGGTCGTCCCCCGGGCATCCTTGCCTCACCACCGCATCGGCCTCGGCCTCTGCCCCGCCGCCGGCCCCCCTGTTCTCGGTCGCCCACCCGAGGCGCGCGCCGTGCGACGCGCTCGCGCTCGACGCGGAGAAGCTCGTCACGGCGACGGCGGCCGTGCGCTTGCACCGCGGGCACGCGGCGTGGTGCTGGGATGCGCGCGGCGGCGTTGGGGGCGAGGGCGGCGAGGAGGGCGGCGACGGCTACAACGACGGCGGCGGCGACGGTGACGGCGACGACGACGGCCGAGGCGGCCGCGCGCCGCCGCCGCCCCTCGGCCGCCTGCTCTCGCGCCACAGCGCGGCGGTGGCACCGGTGCAGCTGTCGGGCGACCAGCCCCCGCTGGCCACGGCGCCCACCGCGGGAACCTTCGACGCCCTGTTCACGGGCGGCGAGGAGGAGGCGTGGGAGCTGCTGGCGGCCATGGGCGACGCGCCCGAGGCCGCCCCCGCCGCCGCGGCCGGGGGCGAGGACGGGCGGGCGGGCGGCGGCGGCAGCGGCGACCGGGCGAGCGACGACGAGGACGGCGACGACGATTTTTACGACGGCGGCGGACAAGGAGGCCCGTCCGCGCGGCGCCGGGGCGCCTACTACGGGCGCCTCGAGCCGGGCGTCCTCGCGCTCGCGCTGTGCTGCGGCGGTTCGGTCCTCGCGACCGTCGACACGCTCGGGTCGGCGGTCGTGCAAGACTTCCGGCGCCGGCCCCTGCTGCTCTCGCCGGCCCCGCTTTCCTCCTCAGCGTTGCCGCCCGCGGGCGAGGGAGCAGGGCGGGCGCGGGGCGGCGCGGGCGAGAGCGACGACGACGAGGAGGAGGATGGCCAGGAAGGATGGGGCGGGCGGGCGGGGCCGCCATCGGGCGCCGATGTGGGCGGCGGGCGGTTCTGGGAGGCGGCGCCCACGAGGTGAAAGTAGCGGATTGGAGTTGAAAAACACGGAAGCGTTGCGGCGGCCTCCCCTCTCGTTGCGTCGCCGCTCGGCGTCGTCGCCGCTCGGCCGCTCGCTCGCCCGGCAAACCAAACTGCCATCGCGACGGTGCTCGCTCCGCCACGCAGAACCCACGACACGCATGCCTCGCCCTCTTTTGCGAGCACGCCTTCCTCTCTCTCGAACGTTTGAAACCAACCCGAAGCCAAAGAAAGCCCCCCCTCTTCTCTTGGGCGTTCCGCAGAACTCGTTGTTCCTTCCCTCTCGAAGAACCGGGTCTTTTCCCAAGAGAGAGAGAGGCCCACGCGCCTCTCTCTTTTTGCCCACGCGGGCTGCGCCTGGGCGCGCGCCTCCCGCCCTCGCCAGGGAATCGCGGGGGGGACGGGCGCGCGCGCGCGTGGAGGAGGAGGAGGAGAAGAGGGCGGAAAGAAAGAGTCAATTCTCAGACAAACAACGAGCAGCAGCATTTGCTGCCGCGCAGGGACTCGAGCTACTAGTATACCACGAGAGTGACAGAGAGACGATACCCAACGCCCTGACAAAGCGCAACGATGGATCCCAACAAGCGCGGCGTCGCGCGCGCCCAGGCGGAGATCCTGCAGTTTGCGCGCCTCTGCGCCAAGGGCGACGGCCGCGGCGGCGAGGTGGGCGCGCCGTGCACCATCACCCACGTCGAGCCGGACGAGCGCGACGCGTGCCGCGTGCGCTTCCGCCTGTCGGCGTTTGACGACGGCGCGCCGGGCGGGAAGAACTTGAACGCGGACCTGCGGGAGCTGGCGCGCATAGAGGCGCCCGGCGCCGGCGGCGCTGGGGGGAGCAGCAGCAGGGCAAGGGGGCGCGCCGGCGGCGGCAGGGGCAAGGGCCGCGGCGCGGGCGCCGGCGCCGGCGGCAGCCCGTCGCCCGGCGGCGCCGGCGGCCAGGGCGGCCAGGACTACCTGCTCATGGAGGCGGCCTACCCCGGCGCCCGCTACCCGGACGAGCCCCTCTTCCTGCGCCTCGTGTCTCCCCGCTGCGCCTGGTACACGGGCCACGTCACCGCCGGCGGCAGCGTCTGCATCCAGGCGCTCACGCGCTCCGGAGGGCCGGGCGGCTGGCAGCCGCAGATGTCGCTGGCGTCGGTGCTCCCCGCGGTCGTCTCAAACATGCTCAACACCGAGTCGGTGGTCGTGCGCACGGCTACAGGGCCGGGAGGGGTGAGCGGGCCGCTGAGGGTGGACCTGGCGGGCGCACATGGAGCGCACCCGCTCGCCGACTACTCGGAGGCCGAGGCGCAGGCGGCCTTCTCGCGCACGCTGCAGCACCACCAGCAGCACGGGTGGGGCGGCGGAGGGGGCGGGGGCGCGGACGGGGGCGGGGGCGGCGGGGGCGGCGGGGCTGCGGCGGGCGGGGCTGGCGGCGGGGGGGGCGGGTGGAGCGCCGTCCTCGCTGCTGCAGCGGCTGCCCCTGCGGCGCCCGCTGCTGCTGCAGCTGCCGCTGCTGGCGGCGGCGGCGGCGGGGGCGTCTCTGGCGCGGCGGCGGCCGGGCGCGCGCAGCTGCTGCCCTCCGTGTTGCTGGCGTCGGCGGCCGCTGCCGGTGGTGGTGGCGGGGGAGGCGGCGCGTCGTCCCTGATCCCCGCCCCGGCGGCGGCGGCGGGGGCGCCTGTGGTCGTTGTCGGCGGCGGCGGCGGCGGCGGCGCCAGCAACGCCGGCGGCGGCAACGCGGCGCGGCGGCGCCCTCCCCCGCCCCCGGCCCCGCCCGCGGCCTCTGCCCTCGGCAAGGCCGACACCATCGACCTCACCGACGCGACCGACGTCGCCTCGGCCGTCCTCGCCGCGCGCCGCGCCTTCCGCCTCGCGGCGGCGGCCCGCGTCTCGTCGCCCGCGCTCAACAACGGCGGCGGCTCGCCGCGCGGCAACGGCAACGCCAGCGCCTGCGCCGCCGCCATCGCGGCCGCGGGCATCGTCATTTTGGACGGCGGCGATGAAGACGCCACCGGCGGGCGCGGGGGAGGCGCGGCCGCGCGCTCGCGCGCGCGGCTCGCGGGTGCGCGCCGCGGGCGCCAGGACGGCGTCGGCGGCGGCGGCGGATCGGCGATGGCGGTCGACTCAGCCGAGCAGCAGAAGAAGCAGCAGCAGCGGGAGAAGGACGCGCGCGGCGGCGGCGACGGCGGCGGCGGCGGCGACGACGACGACGACGACGACGACGAGGACGGCGTCGGCAGCGGCGGCGGCGGCGCGCGCAACAAAAAGCGCAAGGGGACGTCGTCGCCGCGCGGCCAGGTCGCCGAGCTGCAGGCCGAGCTCGAGGCCACGCAGCAGGACATCCTGGAGCTGGCGTCGCAGCACAACATGGACGAGGACGAGCCGGCGGCGGCGAGGGACAAGCAGGACGACGGCGGCGGGGAGGACGAGGGCGAGGGCGAGGAGGGCGGGGCAGGCGCCGGGAGAAAGAAGCCGGCGGCGGCGGCGGCGGCGGCGCCCCCCGCTGCCAACTCGGACGCCGCCGCGGCCGCCGCCGCCCGCGCCGACCTCGAACGCGCCCAGCGCAGGATCCAGGCGCTGCGCGCCGCCCTGCTCAAGGCCAAGGAGGACGAGCGTGTGCGCGCAGAGGTTACTGTGGTGGAGGCGGCTCCCAAGGCGGCGGCGGGCGGTGGTGGCGGCGGCGGCAAGGACGCGTCGTCGGCGGGCGGCGGGCACGTCGCCGGCGGCCGCGTCGTCGGCGCCGACGGCCGCGTGCGCGCGCCCCCGCCCGCCCACTGGGCTCCCATGCGCGCCGAGGAGCACGAGCACGGCGTCATGTTCGTGCCGCTGCCCCTGCCGCCGGCGGCCGACCCCCACGACCCGGCCGCCGCGCTCGCCGTCGCCTCGGCGCTCGGCCGCGCGCCGCCCGCCTCCGCGCTGGCGGCCGCCGCCGCCGCCGCCGCCGCCGCTGCCCCCGCCCGCCCCGACGGCACCGCTCCGGCCCTGCTGTCCGCCCTCCTTGGCTTCCACGTCGACCCGGACGACGCCGAGCTGTGCGCCTACTCGCCGCCCATGGGCCGCCTGCTGGAGCTTGAGGCAAACGGCATGGGCCGGGCGGACGCGGTGGTGGCGCTGCTCGAGTCGGGCGGCGACGTCGGCGCCGCGCTGTCGATCCAGATGGCGGCGCAGGCCGTGTCCAACGCCCCCGGGGCGGGGGCGTTTGCGATGCGGCGCCGGCGGCGGCGGAGGGAGGCACGGCGGCGGCTGCAGGCGGTCGGGGCGGTGGCGGCGGCGGCAGCGGCGGCGGCCGACGGGGGCGGGGCGGGGGGCGCGGGCGGCGGCGGAGAGGGCGGCGACGGCGAGGGGGGCCCGGTGGCCGAGGAGGACGCCCAGGCCCTCGCTGAGGCCACCGCCGCCGCCAAGCGCGTGCACGAGGAGGCCGAGCACGTCTACAGCCTCTTTTTGGCGACGCTGCTCGGCAGCAGCTACAACGGCCCGATGAGCAGCTCCGCGCCCTGCGGCCGCGCCTTCGCGCCGCCGCCGCACAACGCGGCGCCGCCCGTCGACGGGCCCTTTCCCTCTTACGCGAGGGGCCCACCGCCGCCGCCGTCGCAAGCGCAGGGCCAGGCGGCGGCTGCTGGGGCGCAGGCGGGGGCCGCGGCCGCCGCAGCCGCCGCCGCCGCAGCCGCAGCCGCCGCCGCCGCCCTCCCTTCTTGGCATCAGGGGACGCAGGCCCAGCAGCGCGTGCGCGTCCGGACGATCGAGCGCGTGCAGAACCACCGGCTGTGGACCAAGTACCACCTTTGGTGCGAGGAGGTGCGCGCGTCGACGGCGGCGGCGCACGGCGCGGCGGCGGGCGCGGGCAGGCAAGGGGTTTGGGGCGCCGCCGGCAGCGGCGCCGGGCCGGCCGCCTCGTTCGGCGCCCTGGCGGCGTCGATGATGGCCGCGGCGGGCGGCTACGCCGGCTACCTGGGCGGCGGCGGCATGGCGGCGGCGGCGGCGGCCGCGGGGCCCGTCAACGAAAACGTGCTGTTCCACGGCGCGCCCTCGTTCGACGTGCTCGACCGCATCTGCCGGCAGGGGTTCGACATCCGCATCTCGTCGCAGGCGGGCGCGCTCGGGCAGGGGAGCTACTTCGCCGCGGCGGCCGCCTACTCGGACAGCTACAGCCGGGGCAGCGGCAACGCGGCGGCAGGGCTGATGGCGGCGCGCGGCGGGCTGGCGTCGTCGCTGGCCGTCTCCGGCGCGTCGGCGGCCGCGGCCGCGGGGCGCGGCGGCTACGCCACGGCGTTGGCGGCGGCAGCCCAGCGCGCGGCGCAGATGCCGACGCCCGCGCAGACGGCGGCGCTGGGGCCGCGCCCCCGCGGGCGCGCCAAGTACGTCAAGGTGGCGCAGCAGGCGTGGGACGCGCAGTGGGCGCAGCTGTGCGCGCAGGCCAAGGCAAACTACCAGCAGGCGCAGCAGCAGCAGCAGGCGCAGGCGGCGGCGGCGGCAGGGGGCGGCGCTGCCGGGGGCGGCGCTGCCGGGGGCGCTGTCGCCGGGGGCGCTGCCGGGGGCGCCGGCGCGCAGCCCCCTCCTCCCGGCGCCGAGCTCGGCGGCCGCGCGTACGACGCCGCCGGCCGCAAGCGCGGGCCCCTGACCATGCTGCTGTGCCGCGTGGCCCTGGGCCGCATCATGCTCGGGGCGCCCGGCCTACGCCGCCCCGACGAGGGCAGCCACAGCGCCGCCTCGGCGACGACCGGCCTGACGCCGCTGCAGCGGGGCGACATCTGCGCAGTGTACGAGAACGCGGCGGCCTACCCGTGCTGGCGCATCACGTACGAGTTCGAGCAGTGAGGAAACCTAGTGAGCATCAGTGGGGGGCCGGGCTCGGGCATCGGAGGAGAGGAGGAGAGAGAGGGGAAAACGTTGAAGGACGACACACGCGCACGCGCACAACACACGCCTACGAAAGTTTGGCGCCGAAAAAAAGAAAGCAAGGCGCGCGCTTGAACGGAGCAAAAGCAACGAATAAAAGACGCACAGGAAACGGAGACGCTTTCTCAAATACAGGCAAGAGTGTAACCACCCACAAGCGCAAGAGGATCTCTTTATTCATAATAATAATCAAGCCAACGAATGCTTTATCTGTCTGTCACCCGGAGACGGCACCCAGCAAGCTCGCCACCGCCGCCGCCGTCGCTTTTTGAATCAGAGCGCCGAGCCGGTCGAGCGCCTCCTCCATCGCGATCCACGTCGACCACGCCGCCGCGCCCTCTTCTTGACGACCGCAAACGGCAATCAAACCGTTGCCGTCGCCGCCGTTGCTGGCCCCCTGAACGCCTCGACCACCCCGTCCGCCAGCCGGTCCACCGACTCCTCGGCGCGCGGCGCCTTGCCCGCCCCCGCCCCCGCCCCTGAAGCGCCCGCGCCGCCGCCGCCGCCGCCGCCGCCGGCCGCCTCTGCCCGCGCGGCCAGGTGCCGCCGCCGGATCCTCTCGTACCGCTCGCGCCGCGACAGCCTCATGTGGGCGTGCAGGTCCTCGGGCCACGCCCGGGGCGCCGTGCGCTCCTCCCACCACCCCATCGCCCCGGGGCCTTGCGGGGGCTCGGACGAGGGCGACGCGCGGAACCCGACGAACGTCGCGAGCGGCGCGAACCACCCGGGCGTCGAGCGCCCGCCGACGAGCGGCGGGTACTGAAAGGGCAGCACGCCCCTGTTGTTCCAGTACGTGGGCCAGCTGGCCGAGTGGGGGCCGTTGCGCGCGTCGCCGGACGACTCCAGGGGGCGGTTGCCGCGGCCGTGGTCCAGGCGCGTGTAGAGGTTGCCAAAGGGGGCCGTGCGGTGGTGATCTGATGATTTGATGTGTGAGAGGGCCGACGAGAGGGCGGCGGCGCATTTTTTTTGTAGGGTTTTGCGGGGTTGTTGTGTGACGTTGGTGGCGGGCAGGGGGGAAGTTGAAGGAGGAGAGGCGATGTGAGCAAAGAGAGATGGGCAGGAGGGAGATTGTTAGCGGAGCAAGCGGGAAAAAAAGGGCGGCAAAAAACAAGCGCCGCAAACTCGAACGAGAAAAAACAAAAACAAAAACGCACCGATGTTCAGGTCCGCCCCGTCCGAGCTCGACACCACCGTCCCCTGCTCCGTCCAGCTCACGGTGACGTCGTGCGTGTACGGCGCCAGCACCGACAGGTTGCGCACGAGGTTGTCCGACCCGTGCTCGAGCCACACGCCGCGGTGGCCGTTCTGGTTCATTATGGTCGGGTTCGAATAGTTCCCGCGCGGCTCCGTGGCGTCGATCACCACGCTCTCGACGCTGCACGACTGCGTGCCCCACCAGTAGACCGCCGCGTCGGCGTTGAGCACCCTCACGTTGCGCACCCAGCCGTCGGCCACCTGGTTCATGTGGATGGCGTTGTAGCCGTCCTCGCGCAGGTGCCCCGCGAAGGCTTTCCACGCAAATTCGACCGTGAGGTCCTCGACGCCGACGTTCCGGGCGGTGGGCTCGTGCTTGTGGAAGCGCGGCTGCCACGCGAGCGACGCGTTGGCCTGCAAGGGTCGCTCGAGGTCGACCCAAGGGCCCAGCTTTGGGTCCTGGCCGACGGCCACCACCCGCGTCAGCAGGCGGACGACCTTGCCCGCCGCGTTGCTCTTGATCTCTCCGTCGGTCGGCTCGAAGAACCCCCCCTTCAAGTCGCGCAGCAGCGAGCGCACGTCCCCGTCCATCGCGAACCGGACGGGGGTCTGCGTCGCAAGGGCCCGGGCCAGGCCGTCCGGACCGCCCGTCGCGTTGACGTAGAGGCGGCGGTCGCCCCGCTTGGCGGGACGGGTGACGCGGGCGATCTCGTTCCAGGGGTTGATCGAGTCCCACCCCCAAAAGTTTAAAAAACCCGTGCCGTGGCTGTAGTCGCTAGCGCAGCACCCCCCGCCCTCGCGGTAGGTGTTGCCGTAGACTTGGGTCAGCGAGAGCGGAATGTAGATGGTGGTGCGCCCGGGGCCGGCGCCGCGCAGCACGAGGTTGGAGGCGCGGACGTCGATTTTTTTTTTCAGGACGTAGCGGCCGGGCGGCAGGTAGAGCACGCGGGTGGCGTTTTGCGGGGCCGCGGCGGGGGGGGGAGAGCGGGGGGTGCCTCATCGTACTTCGCGCCGACTGGGCCCGGCATAGCAGCGACAGGACGCCCGCGGCGTATATATATATATATACATATATATATATATATACACATATATAT
>Ga0209390_10004610_pt1 | contig 20501 bp, 19 predicted proteins | sample BON01_FD_187212 | JGI IMG/M metagenome (GOLD analysis project Ga0209390, IMG submission 187212) | Freshwater microbial communities from Lake Bonney liftoff mats and glacier meltwater in Antarctica - BON-01 (SPAdes) (version 2) | ecosystem: Environmental > Aquatic > Freshwater > Ice > Glacier...
TTAAAGAACTGTACTTGAAAATATTTTAATTAAATTAAAGAACTGTACTTGAAAATATTTTAATTAAATTAAAGAACTGTACTTGAAAATATTTTAATTAAATTAAAGAACTGTACTTGAAAATAGTTTAATTAAATTAAAGAACTGTACTTGAAAATATTTTAATTAAATTAAAGAACTGATAGTATACTTGACATACTTGAAAATATTATAATCATTAATAATAAATTTACTATTGAATAGTTTATACCCACACTATATAAATGCGTTAGAGTTTTTGTAACTGATACACTTGAATCTTCTACAGCTTTATTACCACACGAAGATTGATTAAATGCAGATGAGGATATATTTGAACCAATCGCTGTTATTGTACTTTTATCTATACAAATATCAGGACATTTCTCAGTCTGATAGGAATGAAATTGATAGGAATTTGCATTTTGGGTACAAGATTTCGCCCAACACTTTACTGGAGAATTACCCATCGCTGGATCTGGTATGTTTTTTAATACATTAGTTGAACAACCACAAAAATCCTCATCTGATGGATTGTTTATACAATAGGTTTGAACTAAATTATCACATTCTTTACTAGGTATTACACACTTCTTTCTTAAATCTTCTAATGACATTATTAATATAATACTTTAAAAAAAATTTTTTTAATTTATACCATTCATTACAAAAAATTTTTTAATTTATACCATTCATTACAAAAATTTCTTAAATCTTCTAATGACAAGTTATTTATACCATCAATTCCAAACGCTTTATCATTTTTCTCCTATAAAATAAGATGTAGGCATCGTTATATAATTGCGTTGTTGAATTGTATTTACTTATACCATCATCATTATAATTATACCAATTACCGTCCAAATTTTTACATGATGAATAATAATGACCTGAATCTAAATCGCCATTATGATGATTTATCGCATATAAATCATATACATAGGAATTACCATCGGTCTTTTCTTCTGAAATTAATGACGTTATATCAAGATCATTTAAAGGAAAGTCTATAAACATATTATTCTTTGACATATTTGATGTAAATCTTTTTAAATTAATTATTAAATAATTAGGACACCACCACAATTTAACATCTTTAGTACAACCTGAACATTTACATTTATCACATGTCCATGATTTTATCTTAGTTGGTTTAAAATAATTCGCAAGACAATCTATTAAATTATCACCAGTTAAATCAATACTTATAGTATTATATGGCTCAAATACCTTATCAACTACTTTACAATCTTTATTGTTACAAACAATCGTGTTAATTATATTACCATTAAATATCTCTATTAAATACGAATAACCACCTTCATAAAATTTACCCCAAGATTCTATACTTTTTTTCATTAAAGCATCGCTCTCTGATTTTACTTCACCTGATATCTCCATATCTATCTCATAACTTAAACTTTTATGCAATAAATCCATTATATATAATAAACATTCATGCGAATCTTGCTGCTTCATACTAAAATATTTCCTATGAAATTTTGATAAATTCTCTACAAAAGACTTTGGTTTTATTATCTGATTCATATCCCATATATTATTTATTAACGTCAAATAACTCATTAATAAATATTGCTCCGGTCTAGCCTTATTCTCTATATTCAAATCAGACTCATAATCACAAGACAAAAAATAGTCTGTTAACGATAAAGTATTACTTAAACATTGCAAAATAGAACTCATAAAACACGTGTTTCGTAAATTTATTAAACCACATAACCCTTTACCTACATATACGTCCTCTTTTATTTTTAAATTATAATGTTTATGAAAATTATATTCATACTTTATTTTCTCCATTTTAAACATTTACTTTTTTTTTTTAATTCATTTTTTATCTAATCATAAATTAATATAACCATACACTGTACGTACAAAGTTTATTAAATGCACTTTTTTAGAAATGTAACACATAAAACTCAATTATATCAGTTTCATAGATTTAGATACTTCTTGTTTAAAAACGCACACATTTAGATATTTCTTGTTTAAAACGCACACATTTAGATACTTTCTTGTTAAAAAATGCACACATTTAGATATTTTCTTGTTAAAAAACGCACATAGCACTTTTTTTATCAATTTATATCCTTTCATATACTCTATTACATTATGGTCATTTTCACATTAGGAATCGTGATGGAAATCTTCCAACAGATCTAAAATACATCTTAGTAAATTGCAATTGCAATTCTTCTATAGAATATTCAATATCATTATCAATTACTAAATCGAAATTTTTATCCATGATATTATCTAAATCACATTCAGATTTATGATTTCTAATGTTTTCTATCATGTCAAGATCTCCTAAACTCTCTTGTAGTAATTTTTGATAATTTCTTTTTGGTGCTATAATTTTAATTATAATACCTCCACTTTTTTTTATGTATTCCATTTCATTTATAAATCTACAATCTGTAATTACAAAATTATTAATACCTCTATTATAATGAATCTTACGCCAATTATCCAAATATGTAATCCAGATATCTTTTGAAATATCTCTCTCTTTAGTCCCTTCAGTTTGTAAAAGAATACGAGATTCAATAGTTTTTTTTACATATACATCATCATATTCAATATTTTTTTTTGACATTACATTTATTTTTATCTGATCTGCAAATGCCATCTGAATATATCTCTCATTATATTTGTTTAAAATTTTCTCAATCACATTATTACTATAATAATCTTTACCTACACCTAGCTTACCCACTATTCCAATAATCATTATACTCTTTTATTACAATTATGTTTTCAATTTTTATTTACATTCAACTTTTAAACGTCTTCACCTGCTGTTGCAACACATATAACATCAGATTCATTGTCTTGTGAACTGCTTTGTACATATTGACATTCATTCTTTCGTTTGTGGTCTTTCATTAACACCAGACATTCCAAGGGTCGGAGAAATGAGATCGACACTTCCATAAAGCGGTTTCAGCTGCTTTGTGCCCTTTTAAAGTTTTTAAATTTTTTTTTCTTTTTTATTCTCCTTTTTATTTTCTTTAATAATTTCATTCCCTTTATTATCCAAAATAACTCTAGATAAATTATAAACATCATCAAATATATATTCGTCGTCAATTTTTGTAACAATATGAATTTGTAAATTCATTGATACATTTTGATTAAAATTTACGAATAATCCACTTTTGTAACCTAATAATTCCATATATATAATTATTTGTGGAAAATTAGATTTATTAAAAGTTGAAATAGCCTTACATTCTATAACTATATTCATTTCTTTAATAACTATATCTGCTCTAACAAATCCAATGTTTTCACCTTCGAAAAATATAGGTAAAACTTGTTCTTTTGAATAATTAATATTATTTTTTCTTAAAATTACCGAAAGAGCTTCTTGATAAATATTTTCTGTAAGACCTTTACCTAATTCTTTATATATTTTTTCACAAAATATAATAAAGTCATTCATAATACTTTTTTACAGATAATTTATATTTCAATTTATTATATTTCACCACCACCCTGGAACAATGGAATTTATTTACATTTAACAATCTGCGTAAGTTTTTCATTTTAATTTTAAAATAAACAAGTATATAAAAATGGGATCTAGTAAAAATATTCCAGATAAATTAATTTCTGATTATTCTGTTATTAAAATGGGATATAATGAAAAAATAGAACAATTTAAAAAAATTCGTCAAGAAATTAAAAAAAAACGCTTCGTTTTAGACGAATCTGTTGATAAATTTGGATTTGACCACTTGGTACAACTTACTAAAGTTAAAAATGAAACTGAAGTTAAAGGTTACCCATTTGTAGCTAGCAAAAACCAAAGTAAAATATTAAAAGGTATTCGTCTTGGTTTAAAACTAGTTCCAATTGAAACAAAATATCCAAAAGAAGAACACCCCTCTAATTTAGAATTTATTACTCTTAAAGAATTAACTGATAATATTGTATGCAAAAATATAAGCCCTCATATCACATTTTTTATAGGAAATATTAAAGTATATAACAAATCAAGAGCATTAAAATTTGTAAATCTTAAAAGATTAGAAGTAGAAAATTTAATTAAAAATAACTCTAATTTAATCATCTCAGAATTCGTTGAAGGTAACTCACTAGATAATTGGGTATTTAATACATACGAAAATCAACTTGAAATATCAAACAATGATTGGAAATTTATTGTCTTTCAACTCGTTTATACTCTCTCTATTATTCAACATTATTATAAACTTATGCATAATGATATGCATTATGGAAATATACTCATTGATAATACTATTAAACCAGAAGGGTATTTCGTATATAATATTCATAATAAAATATACTATATCAAAAATAATGGAATTATACCAAAAATATGGGATTGGGAATTCGCTATGACTTACTCAAATACAATTCAAGATTTTTATCCAAATAAATTTGTAGTTGGAGGTAACCTCGAACATAATATAAAAACACATACCACTACTTTACTATCAAAAATAAATGATAGTGATAACTCGGAATCCACTATAAATGTACCATACAATTATAATGAAGTTTATGATCTACATTATTTCCTAACATCATTACTCGACTTGTATATTTCTGAAGAATTATTTGATTGGATTATTTCCATTTATCCATCAGAATTAATACCCAAAGATACAACCTCTCATTCTTCTAATTCTAATTCTTCTAATTCTTCTAATTCTAATTCTTCTAATTCTAATTCTTCTAATTCTTCTAATTCTAATTCTTCTAATTCTAATTCTTCTAATTCTAATTCTTCTAATTCTTCTAATTCTTCTAATTCTTCTAATTCTACAGAAAAAAAAAATAAATCTCAGTCTAACAATTCTAATAATTCTGACAATTCTAATAATTCTGATAATTCTAACAGTTCTGATAGTTCTGATAGTTCTGATAGTTCTGATGAGTATTCTCCTTATATGAGCGAAGGTAGAATGAAAGTAGACATAGAAAATGAATTTCCTAATTTACCCACACCAAATACTTTACTTGATAATGATTTCTTTGATTTTTTAATGGAAAAACCAAGTGATTTTGATGAAAAAACAGCAATATATTTTAATGCAGGATTTTAAACAATTCTTATCATTTTCACCTTAAACACACATTTCTGTTTATGTGAAATAATATTAGATAAATGTATTTGGTAATATAATCTTAATAAATGATTAATTAATTGTAATGTGTTTTTTATGTAAATTAAATTTATTTAGTAATGTTAAATGAGCATGTCCACGTTTATTACAGATTTACCTGGCCCAAAAGAAGAAGAATACGAAGATGAAAATGAAAACGAAATTGAAGAGGAAAACGAAATTGAGAATGAAGAGGAAATGGAAAATCAGAATTTTTATCAGAATACTCGCGTGGAACGTGAAGATAGAGTAAAGCCTTCATATATTCAAAACGATAAGATATCAAGTTCAATTGTGAAAAAAAAAGTAAAAGAGCCGAGTTTTTACGAAATGATTGTAAAAGAATGTAACGAGGAAAATTTTTTATTATTTTCATTAATATTTATAGGAACATTAACAGAATCAAATGATTATATAAGAAAAGGTATAGGTTCAGGGTATTCGCACTTGTCAGTTACTTTAATAAAATGTATAATTTTAGTAATCATATTTATCATTATCAAAAAATTGTATTTAAAAAAATAGATATATTATATTTAATGAAAGGATTAAATATAAACGAATCGTTTTATAAAATACATAGTGTAAAAATCTCTTGTCAAAAAATAAAAGACCCTGTTATATTATTATGTAATGACAGATTAAAATTTTGTATAATAGATAGATGCGATATGTTAGACAGAGGATTTCAAGATGACAAAATAAAGTATATTTATAATAATAATAATAATATTTTTATGAATGGTTATGATAACAATTGTGTATTATATCCTTTTTTATTATGGAAAAATAGAGATGATTTATTAAAAGAATATAATGATAATAAAATAGCTTTACGACAATTATTATATATAATAAATTATAATTCTATTACTTTAATTTTTAAATTAGAAGAAAATCAAGATGGATATTCATTGGTTTATTATATAAATAAGGATTTGATAAATGATATTTTACAAGGTAAAAGAGTTAGAAAGCTTTATATTTTAGAAAATATTATAAACATTAAAGAAAAAGATAAATTATTAGATAATTTCACATATGAATTAAATAAAATACTTGAAAATACAATACAGTGTCAAGATTACAATTACAAAAATTTATTTACTCATTTTTTCAAAGATAATATTAAATTGTATCATTATCAATTAAATGATATACAATGGATGAAAAATATAGAGTCTAAAGTTAATTTAAATAAAAATATGATAGAATATCAATATAATCAATATACTATTACTGATATAGACATGGACATGGGTATTGTCAATAAATTGATTTATTACAAAAATGTTTTAGGTAAATATAACAATAATTCTTTACCGTCATTAACAAAAACATTTAAATATTATGGTGGTAATTTAATTAGTTCAATGGGATTAGGAAAAACTATAATAATGTTATGTTATATTTTTGAAAAGGATAATACCGTTTTTAATAATTTTGTAAAAGATGAAACCGTCATGGAATGTAATTATTTTTATAAACGAGGTATTAAAAAAGGACTTCACTGTACTAATAAAGTTGTTGGTATGTATTGTAAAGAACATGACAAGACGCTTTTTATTGACAAAACTATAATAAAATATAACAATTTAAATTTATTTGATATAAATGATTTTATCATCAACGTCAATGGTAAAGTATTATTTAAAACAAATTCGAATTTAATTATATGTCCTTCACATTTATCTGACCAATGGGTTAGAGAATATTATAATAAATTTAAAATAAAAAAAAGGGTATTATTAATAATAACTTATGATCAATATAGTAATTTAAAATTTTCTGATATATTATTTTCTGATTTAATAGTTATTTCTTATAATTTTTTACAAAATAATAAATATAATAATGACATTTTTCAATTCTATAAAATAAATAAAATAAACAAAAATAATATTCAAAAATCTATGAATGACCAAGATAAAATTAATTTTTTAAACTCTACTAAATATAATTTGCTACATAGATTCTATTATTCGTCTATTATACTTGATGAAAGCCATGAAATAATTAATAGACCTAAATATAAAGAATTGGAATTTAAATTAAAATCATTGAAATCAAAATATCGTTGGAATATATCAGGAACACCTTTTGCAAATGGTATAAAAGGCTTCGCACACCAAATGTCTTATATTAGTCAAAATTTTGTAGATAACCTGGAAAATTCAAGTTGGGAACTGAACGATTTCTTAAACCAAGGTATTACTGACAATTTAATAATTCAATGTAATAAATTATTCAAAAGAAATACCACAAAAAGCATACAAAATGAATATAGTGAAAATATTATTTATAATCATATCATAAAACTAGATTTTACTGAACAAGAAAGAAATATCTATAATAGTTATTTAAAAGCAAATCCTGCTAAAAATTATAAATATTTAATTCAATTGTGTTGCGATCCTGAAATTAATGCAGAAACTCAATATCTTGTCAAAAATTGTAAAACATTTGACGAAATACAAGTCGCTTTACTTGATTTCAATGAAAATAAAATGATTAATAGTCAAAAACATATAAATAATATGGATATTCAAATAAAATACTTACTTTTACAAATATGTTCAGATAAACAAGAATCTAATATAGAAAAATATAAAATATTATTAGGTAATACTAGAAGAAGTCTTACTGTTGAAAAAAAAAATTTTTATGATATTAAAAGTATTTACAATTTCTTAAAAAATGCTATTGATAACATTAGAATACCTGAAATATGTTCAATATGTTTAGATAATACTGATAATGATGTTTCTATAACAAAATGTGGTCACAAATTCTGTAATAATTGTATAAATGAATATATCAAAATGTGTGATACAAATATTAAATGCCCAAAATGTAATATTAATATTTCTAAAAATGATATTTATTTATTAAAAGAACCCATAACTTTCAAGTCACACACACTTTTTAATTTAGATAATTTAATTAATGAAATTAAATCCACAAAAATAGGTAATATTATTTATTTCTTGAAAAATAAGTTATCATTACAAGACAAGTGTATCGTTTTCTCTCAATGGGATCACACATTAGATAAAATAGGTGAGAATTTACTTCAACATAATATTAAACACGTATTTTGCAAAGGTAGTGTATATCAACGTAAAAAAGATATTCTTAAATTTTGTCAAGGTGATACAAATATTATACTATTATCTTCAAAAAACGCCGCTTCTGGTATTAATTTAACTATCGCTAATAAAATTATATTAGTAGAACCGGTATATGGATCAAAAGAATACAGAAATGATATTGAAAATCAAAGTATAGGTAGAGCTAATAGATTAAATCAAAAAAAACCAATTGATGTATTCCGTTTTATTATAAAAAATACAATAGAAGAAGATATATCTGAAGATGACAAGAATAATATATTAGAATTATAGTATACAAAGAATTTTAGATTATATAAAACAATTTTTATAAACAATTTTATAAAAAAATTTATAAAAGCAACGTTACACAAACAATTTTAATACAAGATTTTATCAACTGAATAAATCTTCAATTATAAATTAAAAAAAAGACTTGTAAATTAAAAAAGACTTGTAAATTAAAAAAGACTTGTAAATTAAAAAAAAAAGACTTCATTATAAATTTAAAAAAAAAGACTTCATTTTTTCATTAACTAAAATCTTACTAGGATTAAATGATTTCAATAAAAGTCCATCTAAACTTCTGACACGACTTAAAGCTACATACATTTGATGTTCAGCAAAAACATTATCTAGATCCATAATAGAATAGTCTAAAGTAAGTCCTTGTGATTTATGTATTGTAATGGAATAACATAGAATTAAAGGTATTTGCCTAGCAATTATTGTATTATTATTCATCTCAATGTCCCAATCAACACGAGTAATTATTTTCTGAAATCCATTGTCAAACAAAACATTTACACTGTTATTAGTTAAACTGGATATAGTACCCATAGATCCATTCACCAGTCCATTTGATAAATCAAGATTTTTTATTAACATTACTCTTGCACCACATTTTAGTATTAATTCCATAAGATTTTTTTGCTTAAATTGAGATTCTAGTTCATTTTTAATAATATCTAAACATTCTTTATTATCACCTGATTTATTAAAATCTACTATATATTTATAAGATTCACCTTCTAATTTCTCTAAATTTGTTTCATTTATAACATTCGCTTTCCTATTCGTAGCTACCAAGTGCACGGGTGTTATGTTTTTACTAATCAAATTTTTAGATTCTTCGTTAAAAGAAGATGTTTTGTTTTTTAATAATTTAATATCATCTATTGTATGAATACCTAAACGAATTCTAAGTAATAAACTAATAAATTTGTTATTTCCAAGTTGTCTAAAATTTTTATCCAATACAATAATATTATTATTTCTTTTGTTAAATTTATCATTGAATTCTTTAGATTCTATTATGAGTCTCGTGTCTTCAGGCTCAGTAAATAACTTAGGATTTTGATTAAACACTGGTAATAATTGCATAGGATCTGATGTAAAAACAACTTGAATACCTCCCATAAATGTTTTATCTTTACGAAAATGTTGACAAATTAAATTTATCTTCTCAAATAATGATGCAGATAACATACTTAATTCATCAATAACAAGAATATCAGTATTTCTTAATCTATCAATAATCTCTCTATTTTTAAATACTCGTCTTATTAAAAATTCTATGTTTTTATCACCTGTACCTATTCCCATAAAAGAATGTATCGTCATTCCATTTATATTATATGCTGATACACCTGTAGTTGATGTAATGTACATTTTTTGATTACCATTTTCTTCGTTATATTCTTGCATAATTTTAAGTAAAAAAGATTTCCCATAACCTGCTGGAGCTAATACTAGCACAGATTCCTTGTTTTTAAATTTCTGGAATGCAATCGATTGTATTTCTGATAAATTTGAACCAATTTCTAAAGATGATAAATCTGTATTTAATAAATGTTCCCCTAATAATTCTCTCATAGTTTTGGACAATGTATCTGATTTTAATTGAACTTGCTTAAAAGACATCTCTTGACATTTACTCTTTACACATTTAATTCATTTTTTTTTATTGATTTCTATACATTAACAAATACTTATTGGTCCTAACCTACTCGGATCAACAATTATGGTGATTAAAGGAGATAAAGGATTGGAATTCTACATTGCTTGAAGTTCTATGATGTTAAAACGTCTGGGCTACAAACTTCAAAATCTATGAGCAATCCACATTTAGTTTTTATATTTTTTAATATTTTTATATTTTTATATTTTTTTATATTTTTTTATATTTTTATATTTTTATATTTTTTTATATTTTTATATTTTTTTATATTTTTATATTTTTTATATTTTTTAATATTTTTATATTTTTTTATTTTTTTATATTTTTATATTTTTATATTTTTATATTTTTTTATATTTTTATATTTTTTATATTTTTTTATATTTTTATATTTTTATATTTTTTAATATTTTTATATTTTTATATTTTTTTATATTTTTATATTTTTTAATATTTTTATATTTTTTAATATTTTAATATTTTTTATATTTTTTAATAATATACAATGTCATTTTGGATTTTAAATACGAATTATAAAAATGACGATTTGGTTACTTATAAAGATATAATATATAAATGTATTCAGAGTCATACTGCTTTTCAAGGATGGACACCAGATGTTACTCCTACATTATGGTCTTATACAAAAAATAATTACACAAGTTCGAAAAAAGCTATATATTATCATACTAATTGGAGTTGTTATGCTAGAAATTTCCAAATAAAAGACATCCCATTAGAAGTGAAGGATATATCATATGCTTTTTGGAATGTTAACGCGGATGGGTCTGTTGTTACGGGAGATGCGTGGGCAGATACGGATAAAAGATATGTTGGAAATGAAGGTGTACAACCACCTGATACGTGGAATGATAATAATGGAATATATGGTAATTTTGGACAAATTAAGAAAATACAAGACTCAGGTAGGGAACTTAATGTTTCATTATCTATAGGTGGCTGGACGTGGTCAAAGTATTTTTCTCAAGCTGTTTCTACTAATATATTACGTTCTAAGTTATCTAATAGTCTTATTGAAATATTCAAAAAATATCCTATTTTTAGTGGGATTTCAATTGATTGGGAATATGTAAGTAATGATGGTATAAATTATGGTAATGAGGGAAATATATCTACACCACAAGATTGTGAGAATTTTATATTATTCTTACAACATTTAAGAAATGCTTTAAATGCAAATGATTTTTCCAAATATAAAATTGCAATGTGTACAACTGCAGCTACGGATAAATGTAAATTTGATGTTGAACAAGTGCATCCATTAATTGACCAATTGCACGTAATGACTTATGATTTCCACGATGGTAGTTGGGGTGAAACTACAACAGGTTTCAGTACAAATCCACGTAAATCTAGTATTAGTAAATTCTCATGCGAAGAAGCCGCAGATTATTATTTATCAAGAGGAGTTCCTAGTACAAAAATTTTTATTGGTGCAGCATTTTATAGTCGAGGTTTTAATAATACAGATGGACCTGGACTACCAGCATCAGGGGGATCACCTGATATGACATGGGAAAAGGGTAGTGTTGATTATAAATTACTACCATTATTAGGTGCAAAAGAATATAATGACCCTGAATCTAAAGCAGCTTACAGTTATGACCCAATAAAAAGAATTGTTAATACATATGACAATAAAATATCCATTATAGAAAAATGTAAAATTATTTATGAAAAAAATCTCGGAGGATGTATTATCTGGGAAAACAGCTCAGATAACTTATTTAATGACCCCAGAAGTTTAACTAAAACATTCTATGATAATCTGACAAATGGTTCACCTCAACCTACACAAAACCCTACACCAAATCCTACACCTGTACCTCAACCTAAACCTATTCCTAAACCTATTCCTAATCCTAATCCTACACCTAATCCTACACCAAATCCTACACCTCAACCTAAACCTGTACCTCAACCTAAACCTATTCCTAAACCTATTCCTACACCTAATCCTAATCCTACACCTAATCCTACACCACCTAATCCTAAGTTTAATGTATCATTTACAATAGATAGTAATGGACTTGTTAGTAATATGAAAAGTATGAGATTATGAATACGGACGAGTAATAGATAGTCTAAATTTTGTAATAAAATCTTCATTTAATATTTCTCGATTAATTTCTTCGAATGTTTTATTCTCTAATTTCTTAATTATAAAATAACACGCGTATATACCACACGACGTTCCTTCTTTTTGATGTTTTTTTTCATTCCATTTAAATTTATATCTTTTAAAGTTTACAAGAAAATGTTTAATATATATATTAGGTTCTTTCCCTAAAGAATCAAACAATTCAACTGTATTATTAACGTTATCAATAAAACAACTATTCCAATGAGAACCTGGGTTTTTATGTGTATCATTGTTAAAAACAATGGCTATTTTTTTATATTTTTTTTTAAGATTACTAAAATTAAATTTAGTAATATGTGAGATATCACTTGGTTGTGCTCCTAAAAATTTAAATGTATTTATACCATTTTCCTTATTAATAATTTCTTGATATTGTACTATAATCTCATTAATATTATTTGTATTTAACCATGTATTATGAGTTTTTGTATCTTTAGGTTTAAATGTAAAAAACATCAAGTTTTCTTTTATAATCGGATTTTTTATACTTTCCATAAAATCTAATTCTATCCAATCATATTCATTTGGTGATAATTGAGATAAAATTTCCTTTATTTTATTATATAACTCTATTTTAGATAATTTTATAGATATTTTGGGAAATTTTAAATTAGCTTTTATACATTTTTTGTTTAAACAAATATCACTAGACCATTTATTATAAGCTTTTGCAATTGTAATTAAATCTATCATACTAAAACATGTATTCTCTTTTTCAAATTGAGTTTGTTTAGGATAACAATACATTAATATAATTAAATATAATTAAATAAATTAAATTATGTTTTTATTTTCTTTTATAATATTATAACAAGATGATGGACGTGCAAAGTATTTTAATAATGGTTCTTGGAATTTATGGTCTTTTATTAATTTCAGTTAAAGATATTGTTCTTCCTACTCAATTAAAAACACCACTTGGTAGTTTCGGAAGTTTTGTATATGATAACAATATTATAATTGGTGGTATTTTAGTAGTTTCAGCGTATTATTTATATATTAGTACTAGTACTAAAATGTCAGAGCTCGATTCAAGTGACATGACTAGCGCAACACCAGATGTTCCTTTACCTAGTTATTTAGAAGCAACTAGCGAAACGTAATTAAATTAAAAATGATTATTTTTTTTTTATATATTAATTTATCAATGTTCAGTAAAAAATTGTCAAGATCATCTAAAAAATTAAATACATTGTTATTTAATAATTATTTTTGGGAAAATAAAACGTCTTGTGATTGTATGGGTTTGAAATCAGACTCATCTAATGAATTAAATTTGACAGACTTGTACAATCTAAATTCAAACGAAAACTCATCTAATGAATCAAGTGAATCTAATGATTCAAACTCATCTAATGATTCAAACTCATCTAATGAATCAAATGAGTTTGATTACAATGGACCAAACGTATCTAATGAATCATACGCATCTAATGAATTTAATACATTTGATAATGGTTCAAGTGCACAAGTTTCATTGAAATCGTTTGATAATGAATCAAACTCACAAGATGAATCAAACTCACAAGATGAATCAAACTCACAAGATGAATCAAACTCACAAGATGAATCAAACTCGTCAGATGAATCAGATGAATCAAACGTATATAAAGAATGCTTGGGTTTTAATTTAGACAATTATAATTTTAATAATACTAAATATTTTATTTTATCAACTTTTTGTATTTATCTATCTATTGTTTTGTATTTTGATTTAAAATTTTTATCAAGTATTTTTATAGTATAGTAATATTATTTGTTGTTATACATATAAGTGTGTTTTTACCAATTTTACAAGTTTTTTACAAGAGTTTTATAAGTGTTTTATAAGTGTTTTTATAATTCTTATTTATAATATAATAAATTTATTTTATTATATAATATTATTATGTCACAAACTACATATTTTAGCAATTTTGACAATACTAAATTTAAGTCATACGATAATACAGATTCTAATAGATTAATTTCAGATCCGTGTGCTATTCAGGCTAAAGCGGCTGACAATTCGAAAAAATTAAAATTTTTAACTACTAATCATATAGACTTATTAGAGGGTAAGGAAAAGATGAACTTTTTTGGAATCGGTATACATGATACATTATTTGTTCCAAGTGATAAAATTGACAATTATTCAAATTTATTAAACGGAACATTAGGTGGGGAGTTAACTAATTTTAAACAACATAGTGAACTTGGACAATTACCAATATCAACCATGCCTTTTAGAGGTCAATTATTTCATGGTGATGTAGATATAGAAGATTCTATGAGAAATGAAATTGTTACAAAAAAAAATGCATGTTTACCACGCGATACAGAATTTTATGATAGATCTTTTGCTATTTTTAACAATAAACTAAATATTGATATACCTTTACCTTTAAATAGTGTAGAAACTTCTGAAGATGGATTTTTAACTGGTAGATTAGGCATACCAAGTAGATTTATTAATAGATACACTTAAAACACATTTCTCGAATTCAGTAAATTTATATTACGTTCTAAATGTGTTATTTTAAAAATAAAAGTACTTTGATAATTTTTATCTATAACACCAGATCCACCAAAATCAAATATAGTTCCATTCGCCTCCGTAATTCTTATAGAAATCTTTGCTAATCGAGCTTTTGGTGTTTTGTAAAATAAAACAGTATTTTCATGAACACGGTTATCAATATTTATAAATCCACCTGATACGGTAGGTTGTGATATCATTAACATTGCAAATCCATCAGAAATATTCTTAGAATTAGAATACATCACATCATCCAATTCATTAATGCTTAATATCAAATATGGCTCGGAAGTTACATTATTTTTGTCAGGAATTATCGCCTGAACTAATTCGATACTATGAATATTCTTAAATTCTCTTTGTAAATCAAATGAAAAATTACTACCATTGGGATATATTAATGGATCTCTATCAGATGAACTTATTACTAAATAATCTTCTATTTTAGTATACTCAATGTTCGGCTCTTGTAATACACTCAATTGTTTAGGTGGCATAAACACATTTGTATAATTATTTCTTGTAAAATTTTGATCATTTGATTCTATAACATTATTATCTGCATATCTTGAATAATTTTCACCTAAACGCGTATTCTCTCTCGTCTCTGTCATATATAAATATTAATATAAAAAAAATTTTTTTATTTAACTTTTATATTATTTATAACATATTTATTTAACTTTATAACTTTTTTCATTTATACATTCTTTATTTCAACTTACATACCACAGCTGGGTTTATTTTTAAATAAAAAAAACTATATATATATATATGGAAATCTCCACATTTTTAGCATATTTAATTATTTTAATTTTCTTCTGTTTAGAATTCCTTTTACATTATCGTCTTGTAAATATTATTAAACCTAAAATGACAATCAAACAAAAATCTAATGTATTGAGTATAAAAAGTTCATTATCAATGTTTCTAATTGGATTATATTTCAACTATCATTATTTTACATCTAAATTTAACGAAAGTCATTTCTTTAATATTTTAGAAGAAAAAAATTCTTTAAATTTTGGTAAAATTATCATCCTATATTTTACAGCATATTTAATTATGGATATATATATTGGACATAAGGAATATAATATATATATGAAAACAATATCAGGTAATTTTCATCATGCTGTATATAGTATAGTTAATATTTTATCTCTTTATATTGGAGTATACCCTCTTTATCTGCTACATATGTTGTCTGAACTTCCAACTTTTCTATTAAATATAGGTCAATTTGATGAAAATTTAAGAGATGATTATTTATTTGGTGGAACATTCTTTATGACTCGTATAGTTTATCACATTATTTTAACATGGTTATTTAGAAAACATACATTAATGCTTTCTTTAAGTTTAGCCGCTTTAGGACTACATTGTTATTGGTTCTTTAATTGGTCCAAAAAATACTTGTATAAACATAAAATAAATAAAAATTAAAAATAGCTACGCTAAAAATTTAAAAAATAAATAAAATTTAAAAATAGCTACGCTAAAAAATAAATAAAATTTAAAAATAGCTACGCTAAAAATAAATAAAATTTAAAAATAGCTACGCTAAAAAATAAATAAAATTTAAAAGTAATTTAAAAATAAAAAATATTTATTATCATAATGAGAAATATTTTTTTTTTATTTTTACAAATCCCTTTAGTCTTATGTAACACTGTAAATATTAAGATTAAACAAAAATCAAACTCTTTAATTAGTGTCGATTATATATTGGAAGGATTTAATTATACAAATACAACAGTTTTTGCAAAATTATTCGATAATAAAGGAACTTTAATATTTTCAGATAATGTATTACCTTCATTTGATTTACCATTACTAGAAGGGAAATGGAATCTTGATATTAATGGATATCATAATATTAAGGAATCTGCAAATTTGGAAAGTAATGCCTACAATAAAAAAATTACTTTTACTTTAATTTTATCAAGTATTTTATTATTTTTATAAATCTTTTAGTTTTTATTAGCGTAGCTATTTATAATAAAAATTTAACTCAAATTGTTATTATATCATCAGATCATTGAAACTTAAACTTATAGATGCAATGTTTACGCAATTTATCAAATGCAATGTTTAACCAAATGTTTTACGCAATTTATCAAATGCAATGTTTTACGCAATTTATCAAATGCAATGTTTAACCAAATCAAATGCAATGTTTAACCAAATTTATCAAATGTAATGTTTTACGACCTCGAGATACAGTAACATATAGTGATCTCCAGCGTGAATATTAGCACAATTTTTAACTAAATACTTTACTTTCTCTTAAAACTTTATAAGCGTGAATATTAGAGTCGTTTTTGATAAACTCTTAATGACATTTAATAAAATAAATAAATAAAAATAAACTTCAAGGGTGTAAAAATTAACTAGACCATTCAAAATTGTTATTATGATATCCTTTAGAATCATATAATTTTTGAAACATATTAATAAGAGATGTATAATGTGGCTTTTCATTAAAGTCCATATTACGAACGTATTTTAAATAAACTAAGAACTCTTTAGGTAATTCTTTACACAATTCTTCTTCATTTAAAGCTCTTTTTTTTTCACAAATAAGACGATATTTTTCATTTTTGTCTTTATGTCTTATACCTGACCAAGGTAATCTTCCTCTAAAAAGATATATTATTAAATATCCTATTGATTCAAGATCATCTTTTCTCGATTGTTCTTGTCCTAAATGACTAGCGATAGATGCATATCTGGCTGTTCCACAGAATTTGAGATTTGTTCTAAACTCAATATGTTGATTATTTTTTTTTATATATTTTTTAGCAATACCAAAATCTATACAATAAATTTTATTTTTATTATTATATCCTATTACAAAATTATCAGGCTTAATATCTCTATGTAAATAACCACATGAATGTATATATTTCATATTTTCAATTAATTGTATAGATAACATTATTATACTTTTTAATCGAAATTTTTTATATTTTGAGTTTGACAATAAATTCTCCAAAGATAACCCTAATAAATCCATTACAATTATTTCAACCCCATTATTTTTTATTGTATCTACATTTGCTATTCCATCACCACCATTTAATTTTTTGTAAACTTTAGCTTCTTCTATAAGACATCTTTGACCTTTTTTAATATCATTATTTATTGGGATTTTTAAAGCTACCAATTTTTTAGTAGTAATCTCTTGAGCCTCGAATACCATACCAAAACTACCATGATTGATATATTTTGTAATAATGTAATTTTTTATAATATTTCCTATAAACTTTTCTGCTTCGTGAGTTTCCATTAATATATTTATTATTTTTTTTATTTAACCCAAGCGCAATTAACTAAAATAATTAGTTTACACTTGAAGATTTATTTTATTCAATAATTCAGTTATCTCTTTAGTTTAAAGATATCTTTTCATATAAACTATATGATTATCACATCTTTATATTTAATCTTACAATTTGCTCTTTTAGTCAAAACTGAAGGTTATCTTTGCCCATATACAGACATAGGTTATGATGGTGTTAATAGTCTATTATTTGACTTTTATGATTCTACTGATGGGGGAATTACTAGGACTAGATTAGGTCAAACCGTTTGGACAACTAGTGAATTCTATTGTCAAGAAAAAGGTGATCTTACTATTTATACTGACGCAGGTGAAGATAAATGTATTGATAGTGTAAACAAATGTATATGGAATGGGTCTTCATGTATTTCCAATCCAAATGCAACACCAGATTGTTTAGAATTATGTACAGCTGTAATTAATGACCAAGGACCAAATTGCTTAGGTGGACCTTGTGGCGATAGATCCACTTTTTACTCTATTTGTAATTCAACACCACCTACAACTACATCCACAACTACATCCACAACTACATCCACAACTACATCCACAACTACATCCACAACTACATCCACAACTACAACTACAACTACATCTACAAGTTTAGGCGACGTTTGTGTTTCTGAAAATGATTGCGATAGTGATTTAATCTGCATTTCTGGCGTCTGTTCAGTTGATGAATGTATTTGCGAATGGAAAGGCCATTGTTTAGGCGACGTTTGTGTTTCTGAAAATGATTGCGATAGTGATTTAATCTGCATTTCTGGCGTCTGTTCAGTTGATGAATGTATTTGCGAATGGAAAGGCCATTGTTTAGGTGACGTTTGTGTTTCTGAAAATGATTGTGATAGTGATTTAATCTGCATTTCTGGCGTCTGTTCAGTTGATGATTCTCTATGTTCTACAGATTCATACGTAACTCCGACTAGTTCTTTAATGATGACTACAACGGGTGGTTCTAGATTGAGAGGGGTTATTCTTGTACAGCCAACTACTTCAATGCTGACAACTTCAATGACTACAAGTTCTTTAATGATGACTACAAGTTGTTTAATGACTACTTCAATGACTCCAACAGTGATGACTACGGGTGGTTCTAGATTGAGAGGGGTTATTCTTGTACAGCCAACTACTTCAATGCTAACAACTTCAATGACTACAAGTTCTTTAATGACTACTTTAATGCCTACTTCAATGACTCCGACTAGTTCTTTAATGATGACTACAACGGGTGGGCCTAGATTGAGAGGGGTTCTTCTAAATCCTACAGTTAGTTCTATTTTTGTGAATCCAACAAATACAGAAGAATTAGTATTCTCTTGTTTGTGTAATTGTTCATATAAATCAAATAATTTCTTGAATAAAAGAAATGTTTAGAGCATTGTGGTGTTTAACACGACCATTTGACACTAATTTAATACAAAGAATGTTTGATAAATTTATGAAACTAATTGATTATAATAACATTTATTATTATCAATATATAGCAATTTGACACTAATCGATGCTTGCATCAATATCATTTTCAATATCAGCGCTTGTATCAATATCAGTGCTTGTATCAATATCATTTTCAATATCAGCGCTTGTATCAATATCATTTTCAATATCATTTTCAATATCAGCGCTTGTATCAATATCAGTGCTTGTATCAATATCATTTTCAATATCATTTTCAATATCATTTTCGCTTTCATTTTCGCTTTCATTGTTTGTATAAATTTCATCGTCGCTTTCATCGTCGCTTTCATCGTCGCTTTCATTGTTTTTATACATTTCATTATAAATAAATTCGTAATTTTGCGAGTTTGAAAAATTTGTAAAATAAGAATTACCTTCATCAGTATTATTAATAATAAAGGATATTACATCAGAGAAATCAGATTCTTTACTTTGTAAGTATGTATAACTTTCTGAATATTGTGATAAAATCCAATCATTTCTTGAGTGTATTATTGTATTTATTGATAGAGTAGATGAAAATCCAGTAGTTGGGTCAAATAGAACAATGTTATTAAAATCAAAATCAAAATCTTTATTAAATGATATTTGTATTGGAATTCTATTTCCAATTTCAGTGACTTGCTGTGAAGAAAATGCACTTTCATTGTCACTTTCATTGTCACTTTCATTGTCACTTTCATTGTCACTTTCATTGTCACTTTCATTGTCACTTTCATTGTCACTTTCATTGTCACTTTCATTGTCACTTTCATTGTCACTTTC
>Ga0209390_10004615_pt1 | contig 20481 bp, 19 predicted proteins | sample BON01_FD_187212 | JGI IMG/M metagenome (GOLD analysis project Ga0209390, IMG submission 187212) | Freshwater microbial communities from Lake Bonney liftoff mats and glacier meltwater in Antarctica - BON-01 (SPAdes) (version 2) | ecosystem: Environmental > Aquatic > Freshwater > Ice > Glacier...
CCCCGGCCATGCCCTCAATGCCTCCCCCTGCAATTGCTTCAGAGTATCACGAATAAACCGCCTTCCATACCAAAAGTAAGTGTTTTTGCACTTCCGTTCGACAAAGACAATGCTCTCCAAAATATTGATGATGTCATATATCCTCCTCCTCTCCACCTTCAACGTCGCCGCCGCCTTATCCAAACTAATCCCTGCCCCCAACCCTAACAACCCCACCCCTCCTCCCTCCCCCCCTCCCTCCATCCCTCCCTCCTCCCCTCCATAGGTCCTAATAAAATTTTCACACAACAGCCCCAGAGATTTTTCCTTCCGATTGTAAGCTGCCTGCCCGTGTGGACCAGGATAGGGAGCGATGGAAGGAGGGAGGGAGGACGAGGAGGAGGGGGAGCCACCACCAGCAGCACCATGAGCGCCAGGGGGGTGGAATTCAGGAACGAGGGGAGGAGGAGGGACTAGCTCATATCCCTCGAGCGTGGGAGGGAGGGGGGGGAGGAAAGGGTGCCCTATGCTGGGATCCCTTCCTCGTCCTCGTCCTCCTCGGCCGCTGCCTCGTGGTCGACCGCCTCGCCCGCGGGCAGGGCCACGACGACCCCTTCCCTCCCGTCCTCCCCCTCCTCCGTCCGCCCCTCCTCCTCCTCCTCCTCCACCTTCGGTGTTGGGAGGGAGGGGGGCAAGGCAAGGGTAGGGAACTTGGGAGGGAGAGGAGGAGGAAGAGGCGGAGGAGCAGGAGGAAGCGAGGGAGGGCGACATTGTTGAGGCCGGCGGCGGGGGGAAGGGGAGGCAGGAAGGGAGGACGAGAGGAGGAGGGGGAGGAGGAGGAGGAGGAGGGTGGTAGGTGTTGTTGCTGCTGGTGCTGTTGCTGCTGGTGCTGGTATCCTCTCCTCCTCCACCACCGGCTGCTGCTGCTGCTGCTGCTGCTGCTGCTGCTGCGCCTTCTGCGACGTGTCGACCCCACATGGCGGCTGCCTCTGCTCCTGCTTGGGGTGAGACAAAGGGAGCGGTCTTCCGTCCCTTCCTCGGGGGGAGGGAAGGAAGGAGATCTCCTGTTTCTGTTGGTTGTTCTCCTCCTCCTCCCCCAGTGGCACGTGTACTTCGTCGTCCTCCACTTGCTGCTGCTGCTGCCGCTGCCGCCGCCGCTGCTGCCGCCGCCGCCGCCGCTGCTGCTGCTGCTGCTGCTGCTGCTGCTGCTGCTGCTGCTGCTTCTCCACCGGCTGCGCCTCGTTTGCTCCCCCGCCGCCCTCCTCCTCCGGCACCGTCATCAGTCAGAGGAAAAGCGTATGCATTCCCCCCTCCCCCTCCTCCACCTCCACCTCCCCGTCGTCCGCCATTCGAAAGATGACACTGCTTCTGCTGCTGCTGCTGCTGTTGCGCCGCAAGTGCTCCTCCTCCTCCTCCTCCTTCAGCAGCAGCAGCAGGCGGCATATGAAACATACTAGCCAGAGCCAACGCCGCCGACGACCTCGCCGGACTAGACCCAGGCGGTTCATCTTCCCCCCTTCCTCCCTCCTTCCCTCCCCCCCCTCCTCCTCCTCCCCCTCCTCCTCCTCCTCCCCCTTGGTAAGGCCCCACGTCCACTAGCTCCATCTGGTCCAACCCCGCTCCAGAAGCAGCAGCAGCAGCAGCAGCGGCCCTCCCGCGGGTTCCACGCCCTCCTCGTGTACCTCCGACGGTGGCTTCCTGTTCTTGCTGCTCCTGCTGCTCCTCTTGCTGCTGCTCCTGCTGCTCCTGCTGCTGCTCAGCCGCGTTGATCATCGCCTGGCGTCGTGCCGTCTGGGCCGACCCCCCGCGCTTGCCGCTGGCCGAGGTGGTGGTGGCAGTGGCTGGCTCGCCTCCTCCTCCTTCTTCCTCTGTGTCTTTTGCCAACGTTTTCATTTCTCCTTGCTGTGGTGGCTGCAACTCTTGCTTCGGTGGTGAACCTTTCTTCTTCTTAGGCGCCTCTTTCAGGTCGTCGGCGTGGTCTTCCGCGTGCTCCCGCGTTCAGTTCAGGGTCACACCGTCCGAAAAACAAAGAGTACGAAAACTCTTGTTTGATCACGCCCGCTCAAGTGCTTTAAGGTTGTGGTGGTGGCTTGCTTTTGCTCGGGTTGCTGCAGCAAGGAGAGGAGAGGGGGAGGGCTCGAAGTCGGCTCTCGCACACCACTAGGCCATGCAAATTCCTCTGACCACGGATCCCGGCCGCGCGCTGGCGAAACTGTCTTCCTTTCTGTGCTGGTGTGGTGGGGTGGGTGGGTGGGGCGCGTGAGTGGGAGTGGTCCAAGCAAGGTGGGAGGCGTGATGAGAGCCAGAGGCGGAGGAAGTGTTGGGGAAAGAAGCTTTGCGCAGCCCTTTGTGGCTTGAACATAGATTAGATAGGCCCGGCGCGCCATCATGAAGATCTCACATAGCCCTCCCAACACAGCAGCACCTGGCAGCGCAAAGTGGACATGACCAAGCGCCCAAACGCAGCCAAAGAGACAGACGGCTCTCCAACTCCCAAAGAAGCAAGGCAAAGGCGAAATCCAAGGCGAAATCCAGCCCCCAAATAACCAGAGGACGCAGCAAGCATCACGCCCGCCTCCACCACTGCCCTGGGCAAGCGTTGCCCTTAAAAGAGGCGGCGCGCGGCTTGTTTGAACAAGCAAAAGAGGGGAGGCAATAGCACAACAAGGGCGCTTGAGCAACAAGCAACAAAAGCATCTCCGCGCCATTTCAGCCTCTGCCCCGCCCTGCCTCTTCGGTTTCGACAAAATGGAGTTGGGCTTCCAAACGTGCCTGCCTGGTTTCAACGTGTGTGTGATGCCTGCTCTTCTTGCGACTCAGAACCCAAGCGAGACACTAGCTGACTATTCACCTACAAACCCCATTCGACAGGGCAGGGCAGGGCGCGGCCATGGCGACGACAATACTCCACAGCCGGAGTGCCTCCACTGCCTCCTTCACCCCAGCTGGCCCATCGTCCATACCACCACCACCACCAAGCCACCCGACTACGACCACGGAGCCTGTTGTTTGGGAAGCGCACATCACCGATTTGATCAGAAAGGACGGGCGGTGGCGGCAAGTTTGGTCCCTCTTTCTCAAGGCATGCACGATTCCCGACGACGCGGCCGCCTACCCCGGCCATCCCACACAAAAGGGTACACGCAAGGGCAAGCTGCACCGAGAGGAGCTCGCCTGCTGCTACAAGGACCCGTCGCCTTTCAGTGATGGCTTGGTGGAACTACGGCAAAAGTTGCTGTTTCGGCACCATAAGCGGCGGAGTTCCTCCCTCCCCTCCTTCCTCTCCCGCAGCGGCAGCAGCAGCATCAGCAGCAGCAGCAGCAGCAGTCACGGCAATGGAAGCATTCCAAGCGACAGCTTGAAGGGATCCGAATGGACGGCTCACAAAGGACGTTTTCTACGCGTAGCACCAGCAAAGCCAGCTACTATTCTACCCTTTTCTCCTTCTTCCTCTTCTGCGTCGTCGTCGTCATCCTCCTCCCCCTTTGTTGTCGAGGACGAAGAGACCCAAATGCGAGAGCTGCTCACCACTCTCCTGAACAATCGACTGAATCACGACCACAAACAAAAAAGAGAAACTGAAAGCACCAAAACCAGTACCAAAAAAATAAAGAAGCAGCAGCGACAGGAGCAGCAGCGTCAAGAGCAGCTCGACGACACAGACGTCCGTTCCCGGGGCTTTACCTACTTCCCCCCCCACGGCTATCAAAGCTGGCGTAAAAACGCCTTTGACAAGTCCAGCTCTTATCGCCTCACCCTTGTGCATAACGTGCCTACAGGCCGCAGCTTGTTTAGATACCGTCATCCTAGCACGGGCCTCCTCCACCCCCTCCCTGCCATTGATGGTACTGTCCGTCTCTTTCGCGTTTCCTCCTCCTCCTCCTCCTCCTCCTTCAGTGGAGGGTGGGTTGGAGGAAAAGGAAGGACACCAGTGTGGCATTGCACGACGGCGGAAGATGGTCATTTGTGGTGTTTATCGTACCAGCTTTCTTCAAGGGCAGGGAAGCAGCTGCTGTTGGCTGGGTGCTTGCGACCGGTGGTGCCGCTGGTGCCGCCCAAGTTGAGTGTCAAAATCCCTGAGGGAAGGAGGGAGGAAGGGAGGGATGAGGAGAAGAAGAGGAGTACGACGCCGTTGGCGGTGTCGTTTTTGTTTGGGCATCGACGGCATCCGTTGCCGGGGCAGGAGAAGAAGGAGCAGCAGCAGCAGAAGCAGCAGGGAGGAGGAGGGGCAAAGATCCCTACCCCCAGCAGTGGTAAAAGCAGCAAAGGAGGAAGTAGGAGGAATAGCAGGAATCTGAGTTTGAAGCGAAATAGTCGTAATTTGGAAGGAGGGGGAGGGATGGAGGGAGGGCGGGACGGAGGGGGAGGAGGACTTGATGAGAGCAAGACGGGGGAGTGGGATGAGAGGGGTTGGGAGAGAGGGAGGGACGGAGGGAGGGACGGAGGAGGGGGATGGGAGGATGATGGTGATGATTTGGAGTCGGAGATGGGGGCGTCTATTTCGAGCTCGTGTGCGTGGGTGAGGAGTGGGGAGTTGAGCTCGGGGGAGGAGGAAGGGGGGGAGGGCGAGGGGGAGGAGAGGGAGATGATGCTGGCGGCGTCCTTTCGGGATGTGCGGTTGAATGAAGTGAGCGGAGGGTAGAAGGAGGGACGGAAGGAGAGAAGGAGGGGTTAACCCTACGAAACTGAAAAAGGCAGTTGCGGCGTTTTGGGGGCTGTGCGGTTTGACCAAGTTTGCAGCGGGAAGGAGGGAGGGAGGGAGGGAGGGAGGGAGGGCAGGGATTTGGGTGATTGATTGTGTATCATAGCTTTGTTAATTTCGTGTCCTGTAAATGTATTAGTATTCAATGATTTATATTTATATCTTTTGACATGCACTTTCCTGCTTCGCCTTCTGAGCGATTGAAACGAGACGGCACGATAGGTTTTGGACAACAACACACAGACAGACAGACAGGCACAGACAAAAACAACCAAGCAAAAATGTTATGGCAAGAACCAAAGAAGAACGACGACAACACCAAAACTTCGCCTTTTGAGTGATCAAAACAAATAGTGATGACGACGGCACGATAGATTTTGGACATTAACACACAGACAGGCAGGCAGGCACAGACAAAAACAAGCAATTAAATGTTATGGCAAGAACCAAAGAAGAACGACGACAACACCAAAACTTCGCCTTTTGAGTGATTAAAACAAATAGTGATGACGACGGCACGATAGGTTTTGGACAACAACACACCGACAGACAGGCACAGACAAAAACAACCAATCAAATGTTATGGCAAGAACCAAAGAAGAACGACTACAACACCAAAACTAAGACCCACAAGAGCAGAGACAGATCCATTCAAAAGGTCGACTCTCTCTCATTTGCTAACCTTACGCGCATGTTCACTTCTATTACTTTCCTTGCTCCTTTTCTTTGCTTGTCATGTAACTTATTTCCTCCCCCCCTCCCTCCCCTTCCCTCCCGCTAATACAACGGCGACAATTTTCTCAACCCCCCTCCTCCCCCATACAAAGAGGACATTTCCAGCTCAAAAGAAGAAGCCGTCGACCTCGCCAAGGGGACTGAAGTCGGATCCGGCACATCCGCAACGTTCAGTATCTGAAATTGTGAATTTTCTTCCCCATATGTCTGAATCGCTAGGGAGCAATCAGAGAGGAATCTTGCCTCGTCTTGCACTTGGAAGATCTCGAGCCAGCTGCCTTTGTTGGTGGGGGGCTTGATGTTGTAGAGTTGGGTGGTGAGGTAGAGGGCGAGGGCGGCGGAGTAGGAGGGTTCGACGTCGATGAGGGAGGGGAGGCAGAAGCTGTCGTTTAGGAACTTACAGGCCTGGGCAAAGAAAGTCCGATGATCAAAGGGCTGTTGTTGTTGTTGGAATGACGACGACGACAAGGATAGAAAGGACGCAGATAGAGAGGAAGAGATACTGCTTCCTATGGCTGTTGCTCCTCCCCCTCCACCGGGCCCGCCCTTCCTCCCCTCCTCCGCCATGACGTCCCGCACCGTTTTCATCATATCTTGCAATGCTTTGAAGGGATGCGTGACTGTCAAATCAAAGGCAATCGTATACAAAATACACCGCTCGTACGAAATGACGCGGGCTTTCCACGTAGGGACTTCTTCGCGGGCCACCGGGTTGCGGTTGTATTCGAGCGGGTCAACTTCAGTGGGGAGGACGTCTAGTTTTTTGAGGTACTGAACGACGATGAGGGAAAGCTTGACGTTGTTTCGTTCTTCGGTCTTGGCCGCCAGGTAGATGCAGGCGGCGGCGACGAGAAGGCGGTCGTGGGCTTGGAAGGATTGGTGCTTGAAGAAGCGATGGAAGAAGACGAGGGCCGTGTGCGTGGCGACCTTGCCCAGGTTGAGCTCTTTGCTCAAAGCCACTAAAAACGCACAGGAATTGATAAAGAAAGCCAGGCGAATCTCGGGCGAAAGGGGTGGTGGTTGCTCGAGGCGTCGATGACTGCGGCTGCTGCTGCTTTCGTAAGTGGGTGGGCGGGAGGAGGAGGACAAGGAGGACGAGGACGAGGAGCCACCTAGCGGCGGCCGTCCACCACCAAAACTACCATGCACCTCCATCCCATTGCTCCGTCGTCGTGGTGGAGAGCTTTGATGCCTGCTACTACTGCTACTGCTGCTGGTGCTGGTGTCCCCACGCTCTCGACTCCGCTCTCTACTGCGCTTGCCTCCTCCCCCTCCTCCTCCACCGCTGCTCTCATAGTCGCCTCTCTCCCTACTCCGCTTGCCGCCGCTACTATATCGGTCCCGGTGGCTGTCACGGCCTGAGGAGCCGCTGTACAAGGGGCTCGACATGCCTGTGTGGTGACGGTGGTGGGTGTGAGAAGGGATGAGCGTAATTGTGAGGCAAGTGAAATTGGGCTGGACATGAGCTGAGGAGAGAGGCACCGCTGATGATGTATGATGATGCGCTTGCGGCAGAGCCTCTTTTGAGCCCCTCTCTAGCGCCAGAGCAGCCAAACCCAAGCGAAGAAATGATGCCTGACGCTGCAAACACAACCCGCGTACACAGACACAGCACGCAAGCCACCCAGCGGCCGTCCAAAGCTTGCCAAAACCAAGTCCTTCCTTCTTCTTCTATTCGACCTCCCCACCCCCTCGTCCCTCGTCCAGCACAATCATGATGACAACCAGCACCGCCACCGCTCCACCGACCCACGCGCACCACGACGACAAGCAAGAAGAGGACCTCTACCTCTCGGATGACCCCAAAGTGTGGGAGGAATACCGCAAACGCTTTCAAGATCAAGGCTATCTCGTCATGCAAGGCTACTGGTCCCGGGCAAGGTGTGCCGCGCTCCGTGGGCGGATGGATGCCTTGATCCAAGGGTTTGACCTGGCCGCGCACCGCTCCGTCTTTTCCACGGACGAGCAAAGCCGCACCTCCGACGATTACTTCCTAGGGAGTGGCGACAAGATTCGTTTCTTCTGGGAGGCCGATGCCTTTGACAAGGAGACGGGCGCGTTCCGACAGTCCCGGGCCGCCAGCATCAATAAGGTGGGGCACGCCTTACACGACCTCAATCCACTCTTCCAGCAAGTAACCTACACCCCTCAAATCGGCAAGTTAGCTCGAGCCGTGGGGGGCCTGAGTGTTCCGTTGGTCGCGCAGAGTATGTATATCTTCAAGCAGCCGAGGATAGGAGGCAAGGTGGGCGCGCATCAAGACGGCACGTTTTTGTACACGGAGCCTCAGTCCGTGGTAGGGTTTTGGTGGGCCTTGGAAGATTGCACGACGACGAATGGCTGCTTGTGGGCGGTGCCGGGCTCGCACAAGGAGGGGGTGGCGCGGCGGTTTCGTCGGCGAGGGAAGGAGGGAGGGGGGGAGAAAGGGGATGAGGGAGGGAAGGAGGGAGGGACGGAGTTCGTGCCGGCTGCGGCGGTGGAGTGGGATTTGGGGGGAGGGGTGCCGTTGGAGGTGAAGGCGGGGAGTTTGGTGTTGTTGCATCATGCTTTAGTGCATTATAGTCTTGAGAATGCGTCGGCGGCGTCGAGGCATGCGTATAGTGTGCATGTGGTGGAGGGGGGGGAAGGGACAGTTTACCCGAAGGATAATTGGTTGCAGCGCGCGCCGGAGCTGCCGTTTCAGACGTTGCCTCGATTTTGATGGAGAGGAAGACTGTAGTGTCGGTGGGAGGAAGGAGGAAGAAACATTATGCTGTGTGTGGTGCGCTATGGTTGTAAAGAAATATGCAATGAATAGGAACAGAAAAACCAGAGATTTGCACATGGGATGTTTTTGAGTTGTTGTGTCTACCCTTTCTTCTGTCCCTTCGTTCTTATGTGTCGTGGGGCCACCCTTCTCTTCTATAACTCATGTAGCCTGCTTGAGAAGATAGGTAGTCCACGCCTTGGTAATCCACGCCTTGCTCTCTCAGGTCGTCATCATCTTCTTCTTCTTCTTCTTTCGCTTTTCTCTTGCGCGATATCACTTATTGTCGCTCTTCCTCTTTTGTCTTTCCCATACTTCCATTCATTGGTGACTCGCACACACACGCACAAGACGCACACACAGACAGTTACGTCTTCTCACTATTATTCAAACTCTGCTCATCGATACTTTCTCCCTGCTTTTTTCGCTCCACACTTCATCCCCTCCTCCATCTTCTTCTCCCTCTCCTTTTCAACACACGCATTTATGAATGAATATACTAGCTCACTTATTTTATCTGACTAAACTCACAGTCCTCCCTCTCTCCCTCCTCCTTCCCTCCTCTCCTCCTCTCTAATTCGTCACCCCCCTCGCCACCCCCGCCAACGCCCTCTTCGTCTCCCCCCCCACCCTCCCCCATCCCTCCGTCCATCCCTTCCCCGACACCTTGCTCGGCAACTCCGAAAGCATCGCCGCCAGCCTCGCAGCCACCACCGGCTCGACCGTCAGCGCTGACGCCTCTTCCTCCCTCTCGCCCTCCACCTTGGCCTTGGCTACAATCTCGGCCAGAGCTTGAATGAGGAGGGGGCAGCAGGTTCCAGAGGTCAAGGTGGCGAAGGAGGGAGGGAGGGAGAGCATGTCGGCGAGCTGCCGGTGGACGGTGCGGGCTTCTTGGACGTCTTCAGTAAGGGGGAGATGGGTGAGGCAGAGGGAGAGAAGGTCGGAAGGAGGGGGAATGTTCTTGTTTTGCGCGACGAGTTTGGCGGGTTCCTGGAGCCGGGAAGTGAGCGCGCCTTGGCAGATGGAAAGGAGGGCAGAGACGACGTTCTCGGTGGCGCCACGGTGGGTTTCCTCGTTGCGTTGCGGCCATTGAAGGAGGGAGATGAGGCGCGGAAGCAAATTGAATGGCTCTAAAGCTTTGTCCAAACAGTCCGGAGCGTGCTTGCAGACTTGCGTGAGACCATACACGCACGCCTGTCGAAGCACCGCCAGGTCCCCCTCCTCATCCTCCCCCTCCTCGCTGTCCTCATTCCCAATCTTTTTCTCTCCCGCCGTGGTCGTACCCGGAGGCATGGCCCTTTCCAAGGCCGCGCTCAGGAGGGGGAGGAAGGTCGGGAGGTACTTATGCGCAGCGGGGGAGGCGTACTCAATCATGTCGTCGAAGAGACAGATAGACACTGCCATGAGTATAGCAGGGTTCTTCTTTCCTGGCCCCGGGGGGGAGAGGAGGGCTTGGAGGATCAGCACGACGTGCGCGTCAAAAATGGGGATGAATGCTTCACGTTCGGCTTTGATTAGGTAGCCCATGCAATCGGTCAGGGCGCTCATCATCGATGCTTCCTCCCCTACTTCCTCGAGCAGAGCATCATAATCCTCCTCTTCCATCTCGTCGTCTGCCTTGAACTGCTGCTCGATCTCCGACCGACGAATCAACGACTGCAACATGCTCTCCCTCACCTTCACCGCCACCGCCGTACACTCCGCATGACCCAGCTTGGTGACCGGCAAGTTAAACGCCCCTGTTGCTTCCGACACCCCCCCACTCTCAGCACACGCACGCAGCACATCCCGGATGGCTTGCGCGAGATACTGACGAGCCTCCGCCTGCTGCTCCTTATCCATCTGATCCACCAACAAAGGCAAAATCTGCAAAAGGAGGGGTTGGGCCGCAGTAGCCGCATCGCGCTGCCCAGCCTTAACCGCCTCGACGATACAATCAAAAGCAGCCGCCGCGCAAAGAGCGGCAGAAGAACGGACTTCAGAATGCGGGCATTGAATAAGAGGACCAAGCAAGGGCAAAAGGGCTTCGGCAGGCTCAACAAACTTCCCCCCCAGGACACGCGCGTATTTGTCCAAGCTATCTAAGGCCGCCTCAACCTCCTGTATCGCATACGTGTTAATCGTAATCCGCTTCTTCCCGCCCGAGCCCTTCAAATCAACCACACTCGCCACCACCCTCCCATCCTCCGCCGCCGTCACCCCCTCCTCAACCTCCTCCCCCACATCCTGCACCGCAACCCCCAAATCCAACTGCATCGTCTGCGCCAGCAAACTGACCAGAGTCGGAACGAACGGCAAAAACAAATCCCCCAACGCCGTGCACACCACCCCCGTCGCCGGCCCCAGCCTTTCAAACGAGACCTGGCCCGGCGCCGCTCCCTGCAGCTGATCCACCAACAACTGCATCACCTCTGTCGCGTCCGTCGCAAAATTCGTCCCCTCCCCCTTATCCCTCCTTCCCACCGCACTTCCTAAAATCCCCACGCACTCAATGGCCTTATCTCGCAGATTACCCGCTTGCCCCGTAGCGGCCGCGGAGGAAGAGGAGGAGGACAAGATGCCTTTCAACCCACCCATCACTCCCTGATAGTGTTTGACAAACCCTCCCTGGGCGACAGTCGCCATGGCTGCTACTGCGTCTAAGGTTGTTTGTTGAAGCTCGGGGGGCATATCATTTTGAAGACAGGAGATAAGGGCGGTGAGCAAGGGGTCCATGTAGGGCGTGAGGGAGGAAGCGGGCAACCGCTCCTCGCACGCCGACAGGAGCACAGCGAGGGTTCGGACGGCAATACCACGCAAGCGGAGGGACCGAGAGGAGTCGCCAATGATGGCATGCAATGCTGGCAAGGTCGACTGCAAATGTGTGCCCTGCGGGACGAGCTCCGGGAATTTGGCACACAGAATATTGACGAGGTGGAAGGCCTCCGCCGCCACGCGTGGGTGAGCGTCCTGGGTGACGTCAACAGCCGTCTTAAGCATCTGACCATAAGAGGGTTTGATCACCTTTGGGCAATAATCCACCAGCGCCTCCACTACCACCAAGGACACCCGTCGTTGCGCCCAATGCTCGGGCCCCGTCGCGCCCAGCCACTCAGGCACCAAGGTCATCGCAATCGGCAACATCGTCTTCCCACCCAACGATAACATGAGCCGATAAATCGCGGCCGCCGCCACATTCTCCTGCTCGGCCCCCTCCTCATTACTGCTCCCCTCGGGCGTTTCCCCCTCAGGTTCAAAATCCATCTTGCGGCCCCACGCAGCCACGTCCCCCGAAGCAGAAGCAGTTGCACACAAAGTCATGCATAAAGTGAGGAAGGCCTGAGGGAACCCCTGTACCTTCCGCACAGTCCCCGGGCACTCCTTACAGCACACCAACAACACCTCCACTGCCGTGCATTTCAACCCAAGCAACGCCGCTTCCTCCCCTTCGTCGATCCCTCCCTCCTTCGCCCCCAACGCCATCATCAACTGCAAAATCCCTTCCATCTGCGCCGTGAAAAACTTAGACGCCACCTCCAGCGTCTCCACCAGCAGCTCCAACACCTTCTGGACCTCATTTGCAGACACCTGTCCCTGCCCATACCCTTCCAAAACACGACACACCGAGCCCACAGCCACGCCTGCCAGAGGCAGCAAGCCCTCAACCGGCGAGCCCTTCCCTCCCTTGGTGTTCACCCCCCCATTGGTCACTGCTGCCATCGTCTCCATATGAGTCAACAACGAAAACAACGTCTTGAGCGCCGCGCATCGCACAGGCAACGCCATGACATCCACCAGCGCCGCTTGAAAGACGGGCGAAAGCCGGGCAGGATCACTCTTGAGCTCGTCGCTGTACTCAGACATTTGCTCCAAAAGGGAAAACACACCCACTTGCCGCGCCTGGTCGTTCGTGCTCCCCAACAAGCCAATGCACGCAGCCACCAAATCCGCCCAGCCTTCCGACGCGCGGGCCACGGCGTGCGAGAGCTTGCGGACCAGCTCAGGGTCGGTCTCGTGGGTGAAATTGTGCCAGAGGCCTTGACGAACCGCGGCCTTGACGGAAGGAGGCATGGATTGCCAGGACTCGTGTCGGACGTCGACGATGCGCCCGACCAGGACCACGGCCATGGAGCTGTTTTTGGTTTGTGGGGAAGGGTGTGGAGGAAGTGGGTAAGTGGGAACAGAGCAGAGGGAGAGGGGTGTCCCTCAAGGGAAGCACGGGAAGGGAATGCGGAATAGAAGGAAGCGAGGGAAGGGGGCATGCAAGACACAAGCAGAAACGTACCGCAAAGCAGCATCGTTCGCATCGCGATGGCTGGCCAGGACCTCGAGCAGGTGCTTGGCCACGTCCCCGGCGCTTTGCTTGACCAATTCGTTGTAGTGGGCCTCGGCTTGGTTGCGCTGGGCATTGTCTTGGCTCAGGAGAGAGCGGACGACGCCGACAAGGTCTGCCATGGGTGCTGCTAACTTCTTACTTCCTGTGTGTGGGTTGTAAAGGAGGGATTGGGAAGCGGTGAGACTGAGGTAAAGAGGACAGGGAAGTGGGGTGAGGTGAGGGGCAAAAGGCATGGAAGGAAAGCGAAGAAGGGCCGGAAATTGGCGGCCTTCCCCCTGACTAATAAGGTCCGTTGTGTTTTTTTGGCTTCTTTACTTGCGTGGTGCATTTGCTTCTTTTCTTTTTCTTGTTCGCATTATCAATTACCGATCTGTGTTTTGTTTTTCAAAGGGAGTTGTTTACGTGCGTGTTTAAATTCTTGTCTCGTGCTTCTGCAGGCAATGCGATTCTGTCCTAAAAATCCCCACCGGCACCAAGTAACCTCCCCACCCCACCACTTTCCTCAAACCACCTCTTTCCCCACTCCCTCCCCCACAAAGCACTCCACCACTTTCCTCGACCCTCTTAACCCCTCGCCGGCCTCTTTTTGAAGCAATCAAACGCCCGCAAAAAGCAGTTGTCATTGGCCGCCTCATCCTCCTCCTCCACCACCGCCCCCTGCGTGGGAGCCGACACCACTGGCGCCGATGCAGCAAGAGGCTTCACCGGCTTGGCCGGGGTCGCTGCTGCTGCCGCCTTTGCCGCCGTCGCAGCAGCCGTAGCTGCGGCCGTTGCTGCTGCTGTTGCTGCTGCCACCTCGGCAGCCGCCTTATCCGCAGCCGCCTTGGCTTCGGCAGCAGAAGCCGCCGCAGCCGCAGCCAGCAAATCCGCTTCAGGCACGACCTGACCCTCTGCGGTCAAGACCACGCGACCCGCGTTCGCCGGGGCCTGGACACGTAGCTCCCCCTGCTTCTCCAACCGGTACCCACGCATGCGCAACACCTCGTCCGGCTCCTCCTTCTCCGAGACCGGGACAATGGCATGCCCCTTGTTCTTGACCACCAAATCCTTCACAATCACAGTCGTCCCCCCGCCCACAGACAAAACCAAAGCCCCCTCCAGCTCCAAGCTCTGCACCTCCACCTCCCCCGGCCCCTGCAACACCAACGTCGCCTCCCCCCCAATGCTAACCTTCTCGGGCGTCTTAAAAATCTTCTCCTTCATCTCCGAAAAGTTCAAGGCAATCGACGGGTCAATCACAACCCGCGCGCCCAGACTAACAGGAATACCAGCATACGTCGCCTCAGCCGCCTTCCCCACCTTACACCCCATCAACCGCAGCTGCTCCGCAAAGACATAATACTGATCCGCCTCCCCCGACGAGGCACTCCCAGGAGGGGTTCCCCCTTGAGCAGCCTTAGCTGCATCAGCGGCATTGTTCTTGACCGGCGAAAACGAGAACCAGGCAGGGAGGGAGGTGAACCCCACTTTGGCCTCAGGCCCTAGCACCTTGGGGTAGTCCTGCATCATGCACTCGAGCCGCGTCGGTTTCTTGAAGATGGAACGAGCAGCATCGGCGTACTTGGGATTGACGAACTCGCCCATCACACCGTGGGTTTTGGTAAGGGTGGCGACGTAGGGAGGGAGGGCGAAGATCAATTGGTTGATATTCCCGGGGTAGGGGCTATGACCGGTGGCAGGATCCGCAATGTCCCCCTCGGGAGAGACGGAGGCCCGGAGGAGGGGATCCAGCTGATTGTATTCCACGTTGACGATCATGACCTTGGTTTCTTTCTCGGTGGTGTGGGTGAGGCGAGTGATCGCCCCAATGGCCTGTTTGGGCACGCGGGGGATAGCGAGGGAATTGACCTCTAACCCCAACTTCTGACTCACCCCCAAGGCAGCCGCCAAGGACATGAATGCCAAAGCATTCGTATCTTGGAAGAAGACCACCCATTTGAGCCCCTCCCCTTCCCAGCGTTTGGCCAGGCCCGTGCGATGCAGCAAAGAGTGGACGTCCCCGTGTCCGTGGGGTTTACAATCAATCGCATAGCGCAAATTCACCCCCTCCTCCCCCTCCGCAGGCCGAGCAATCCTCGCGTCATTATCCGCCAGTGCCGCCACCTTCTCCTGCTTCATTAACGTCAGCTGCTCCTTGGGATACCCAAAATAGTTCTTCGATTCAAGCAAGGCCAGGGTCCGATCATGCGTGTCATCCGACACCATAATCGCCAACGGCGGCACCTTGCCCTTCCCTCCCTTCTTCGCACCCACCGCCAGCAGATACTTGCAATAAAACTCCATGTACGTCGTCTCCGTCGTCATCTCCGTCGGCAACGCCACCTTAATCCCACTAAACCCAAGCCGTTCCCCCAACCCCCCCGCCACCAACACAAAAGCCGTCGCCCCCAATTCCTCCTTCCCCGCCGCTTCCCACTCACAATACTTATCCGAGCCCGGCTCCAGAATCGCGCCTTCAGGCACCGCGGGCGTCCACCCATCCAGCGAATTTACCCCCGTAGCCGACTCGGCCAAGAGGGCTTTAGCTCGGTCCACGTACGCAGCCAGACCACCAGGGAAAGGGTACGTCTCGTGCAGCTTCTGTACCTGGGCCAAAAACGCGTGTTTCTGCGCATCGTTCGTCCCAGCGGCGTCCCACCCATCAAAGAGGTGGGCTTGCCCCGCCTTGAGTAGAATGTCCGCCAAGGCTTGTTCCTCAGTGGAGAGGATGCCCCAGTTGCTCTCCAGGCCCGCGGGACGTGCGGTGGTGGTGGTCGTTGTAGCGGTGGTGGTGGAGGCATCGGCGCTAGTGCTGCTGGTGCCGGAATCCGACACGGACGTGTCGACCTGCTCCTCAGTCTCGATGGACTCCTTTCGGGCGTCCGTGGCTGTTTGGTGGTGTAGTGGTTGCTTGTGGTGAGTGGGTTGAGATGCTGATGCTTTGGGTGGTCTTCAGTGTGGTTGGTGGTCAAGACTCTCGTCTGCCTCCTCGGCGCACTCATTCCGACCTGCTCCTTTGCTTCTGGAGGGCTCTCGTTGGCTTTACTTGCTTTTGGAATGCGGTGGTATGCGCTACATCATCCCACATGGGGGTCGCTCTGATCGCTGGTCGGTCCAATGGTCCAATCCCCTCACTCTCTTTTCTTACCTGCGGCGCCAGCGTCCTCCGGTTTCTTGGCGTTGCTCCCGCCGCCGCCGCGCTTGCTCTGGTTCTTCCTCTTGGCCATGGTGCTTTTGTTGTAGTGGTGGTGTAGTGGCTGTGTTTGTGGTGTGCGGTGTAGGTGGGAGGTAAGATCAGATGCAGAGATCGTCATCAGCGTCATCTAATTGCGACAACGACGCAAGGGTTTGTTGGGTTGATTTCGGCCACGCAGGTCGTGGCTCGGGCTTTGGAGAAGCAAGAGCGGTGCCATAGTGCTGTGGACGTGGTGGAGGCATTGATTGGAGGACGTAAGGACGGCAAAACGGCCAGGGCATCATCAGAAGGGTGCGGCTGCGGCGGCACGGCGGCCGCCGTTGGCTGAATTGGCGATGGCGCGATGGCCCATTCGCAAACGCCGGCTCGCCTCGCCTCTCCTCCTTGCTTGTCCTCGTTCATAATGTGTGGCATTGGCATGCGTGGTTTGCTTGCGTGAGAGCAAGGACAATCAGAAGAAGCCATGGTCAAAACGGCAATCGAATCTTGATGTCGTGTCGTGTGCACGTCACGACGCCACCGGAGAACACCACTTGCTTGTTGGTCCAAGCCCGAGCCCGAGAGGCCCACCCTGGCTGATTTGACGCATGGCGTAGGCCACTCTCTCTCCCGCTCGTGCATTATCCATTGGGCCCCAAGTCCTTCTTGCTTTTAATGGGACCTGGGGCTCGGTCTCTGCTTCACTGCCACTTCCATCTCCTGGCAATGAGTCCCCTGGAGAGAACTACATGCATTGCCGGCAAACGCCACCCCTTGCCACGCCAATCCGGCGCCCACTTCTGTATACGGAAGTCTCGGCAGGCACCGACAAACTAACCCCTATCGTCTCTCGATACTGGCAATGACAAGACAAGCGGCAATCCCGACCCCGACGGCAATGCACCCCTCAAAGACACAAGGCAACTCCAACCACACCCTCACTTTCCCCTCCTCTCTCCCCAAACACGCACACCGCACAGGTACACATTAGTCAGCCGGCACCCGGAGCATCGGCAAACTTCACCCACCCACCAACCATGGACCGACTGGCGGAGCTGCGGCGCTTCTCCGGCGCTGCTGCCGTGGCCATCGACGTGGAGCCCGAGCCAAAGGGAGGAAGCGGTAAATTAATTGGTGGCAGCAGCGGCAAGCAATCCAGCGCGGCCACCGGCGCGGGCATGGCGGATCTGGAGGTGGGCAACGGCAGCCCGCCGGCCAAGGAAGGTTTTATGAAAGCCTTTTTCAAGGATGTGGAGCAGGTGAAGGAGGACATTCAGGCCATCAAAGACGCAATTCGCAAAATGGAGAGCATTCAGTCCGAGTCGCTCGTGGCCCAAAACGCCCAAGAGGCCGAATTAAGCACGGCGCTGCAACACGTCATCCACGAGACCAACCCCCGCGCCGCGCGTGCCAAGGCCGTGCTTCAAACCATGCGCGAAGACACCAACAAGCTGGCCTCGGCTAAGGGAGGGGCGCCGTCGGAGTATCGTATCCGGGAGAATTTGACCAATACCCTGACGCGCAAGTTCGTGGATGTCATGAAGGATTACCAGAACACCCAGACGAAGTACAAGTCGTTTATTAAGAAGAAGGTGGAACGACAGATTCATATTGTCAAGCCGGAGGCGACCTCGGAGGAGATTGATGCCGTCATGCGCAGCGGGAATGGCGCGGATCAGTTTATTACTCAGGCAATTTTGAAGGGGGCGGATATTGCCGTCAAGAATGTATTTCAAGATGTCGCGAATAAGTACCAGGATGTGCTTGCCTTGGAGCAGAGTATCGCGGAGCTGCATCAGATGTTTTTGGACTTTTCGCTGTTGGTGGAGCAGCAGGGGGAGATGCTGGATAATGTCGAGTATAACGTCGCAAGGAGCGATGACTACGTGTCGCATGCCAATGAGCATGTTGTCACGGCCCTTGAGCACGCGAAGAAGAGTAGGAAGTACCAGTGTTGCATGTTGATGTTTACGATGGCGTTGGTCATCGGGGTGTGCATGTACTTATTTGTGTTCAAGAAGGGGGGGTTGTAAGGAGGGCTGTAAGGGAGGGTGGGGTTGGAAAAGGAGGATGGGAGGGAAGGAGGAAGGAGGGTCTGGAGGAACAATGTAGGTATGTACGATATATATATATAGAGAGAAGATGAATGGAATTAAATGCCGCTTAATCATGTAAAAGCTGGTAATGCAGATGACTGGGATCATATAAAATATCGGCGCCATTTTTGGGAGAGCCAGTTGAGCACGAGAAAGCAGGACTAAAGAGAAGGATGCGGTGTATTGTGAGAGAGAGCTGCGGAACGACAACGAATAAAAGAAGCGGATCAGCGTGTTGAAGGCGGCGCTTTTCGCAACGACTAGTTTTGTTTCGATTTCTCTTCTTTGGTCGAAAATAAATGTGAAGTTTCTCTTATTGTTGCTTTCTGCTTTCTGCAATGAACTAAAGCAAGCATGCATGCGACTTAGCCATACGTGGGAGGGTGGGGAGGTTAGCGTTGGCTGGATGTGGGAACTGGACGACAAGACTGGTCTCATTTTAAGCTCATGCGTGTCAACGCACCATCTTTAATGATTAGGCTATCTCTTTGCCGCCCTGCCAAGTCATTCGGGCATCGCTACCGCACACACTTGGTGAGCAAAGCACGGTCCAACCCTGGTCCATACGCGCACGCTCCACTTGTTCGCCATTATTATTCTGAGGCAAACAAGACGAGACCATGTGTTTGACTCTCCACTCACTCCATATCCACATACCTACGCACAGACATGCCGCTGCGCGCTGCGTAGCGTCTTGATGCGGGCGTCGTCCGGGCCTTCAAGGTAAGTTCTTCTTGTTTGTTTTCTTTCCCCCAATGTCAACCAGCACCTCTTCCGTGTGTACGTATGCCCTGCCTCCACTTGGGCATCCCAGCTCTTGTCCATTCTACCCTGCGTTGTCCGCCACCCCTCCCCTTGAATGTGCCTCTCTACATCTTCCTGTCCCCTTTTTTGGCTGCTTCTCTCTTATTCAATGTCTCTCCCTTCCTCTGCTCTTCCCTTTCCCCTAACTCCTCCCCTCCCTCGTAGGGCTCCCCGCTATTAGGCCTGACCCTCATTCTAGTAGACAAGCAGCGCCCCACGCCGACTTTCCAAAATTACGGCGTAGCCCACCTAGACCTGCAGCAACTGGAGAAGACCCGGCCCGTGGGCCTTGACACTGTCTTTCCGATTGGCGCGAGTCTGGCCAAGAATTTCATGGCTGTGCTCGCAGTCCAACTCCAAGCCCAAGTGAAGCTCCGTCTCGACGATCCCGTCACCACCTACTTGCCGAATCTTCGCCTTGAACAGCAGAAGAACGCGCCGCCCATTACACTCCGGCATCTCTTGTCGCACACGAGTGGCATTCGTGAGTATCGAAAGCGGAATGACATCCTCAGGCTAGCCAAGGACATGGTGCCTTTGCCCAACGCCTTGAAAATAGCCAGGACAGCATCAACGCCGTCAGCGACTCTTTTGGATTACTACTGCGGCGCGTCAGCCGTGCCTATTAAAGCAGTGGGCTCTCCCGGAAAGCAACACCTTAAAAGCCACCACAACTATGGTCTCCTGGCCCTGGCCTGCGAGCAAGTGGTTGCCTCCAGCAGCACCAGCAGCAACAGCAGCAACAGCAGCAGCAGCAGCAGCAGCAGCAGCAACAGCAGCAGCAGCAGCAGCGCAAAGCAACCAAACCCAGACATTCGCTCCCTCCTCCACCAGCAGCTCTTCCACCCACTCAACATGACCCACACCGACCTCCTCCTCTCCGAAAATGACAAAGCCAATCTCACCTCCTCCTTCACCTGGTCCAAAACACAAGGTTTCAACCCTCTCCATCCTCAAACGATCTTCGGCGCCAGCAAAGGCCGTCCCCGCGCCGTTGGGGGCTCCGCCTATAGCACCGCACAAGACATGGCTGTGTATTTAAAAGCGTTGATAGACCCAGAAAACAGCTCCAATCATACGTTATCCGATCAGATGCTCAATGAGTTGCTTCGCCCTGTGTATCAGAAAGACGTATTCTTACTGGCGCAAGCACTGAGTTTTGCGGTGGAAGAGAGTTTTGCACCAGTCGATACAGAGGGGGCTTATGTGACGGGTGGGCAAGTCATGTCCTTTGCGGGCTATCAGACTGCGTTGTTTTTTTGGAGGGCAAGAGGGGTGGGGGTTGGGCTGTTGTGTAATGCAGGGAGTGATTCATATGAGCTCTCCCAGGTGGCAGCGGAGGCCTTTCAGGAGGTATCGAGATGAGCGGAGGAGACGAGGGGGGGAGGGGTTGGGTCTGTTGTTGTGGGAGGAGGAGGGGAGAGGATGGGGAGTAGTAGCAGTAGCAGCAGCAGCAGTAGTAGTTGGGAGGAGAGGCGCTTGCCGTCCTCACCAGCATCATCACCATCTCTACAAGAGCAGCCGCAGCAGCAGCAGCAATTACCAGCACCAATCCACCCCCTCACCCTCCGTTCCCTCCGCTGCCTCCAACAACCCGAGAACCTCCTCCATTCCTTCGGGATGCACGCCCCCGGATTCGAAGCTGTTGTCCTTTGACCCCACGTCGTCGGGGTGTACCAAACCCCCCTCTCTCAACTCTCTGCCCGAGTGCTTTGGACTCTAGGAGGGGAAGCACAGATATATGTGGAAGACTCGCATTTACGCATGCGTGCTCTGTGGGGGCCTTTGAGGACGAGGTTGTTCACGAAAGGAGAAGGGCTTGTTCTTGTTTCCGGCGAGGGATGGGCATCCCTTGCATTTTTCGGTGGAGGGGGCGCCGAGGCAGGTATTGTGTACGCCTGTGGTGGGGAGGACGGATATTGTCTTTGAATTAGGGGAGGGAGGGAGGGA
>Ga0209390_10004617_pt1 | contig 20478 bp, 17 predicted proteins | sample BON01_FD_187212 | JGI IMG/M metagenome (GOLD analysis project Ga0209390, IMG submission 187212) | Freshwater microbial communities from Lake Bonney liftoff mats and glacier meltwater in Antarctica - BON-01 (SPAdes) (version 2) | ecosystem: Environmental > Aquatic > Freshwater > Ice > Glacier...
GGCGCTGTCGATTTTGAAAGCCGACACGACATTCAAAGACAACGTTCGAGGCAAACGACTCATCGCCGGATGGAACCTAGATAATCTCAAAGGCATTTTGCGAGCCTTTCAAGCCGTTTGAACGTGCAATTCCCCTGACGCTGGCCGTCATGGTGTGGGACGGAGCGGGCTTCCACACCGCCAAAGCCTTGAATGTTCCCAAAATGTGACGCTGCCTCCCTACAGTCCCGAACTCAATCCGCTGGAAAACCTATGGCACTATTTGAAGAGCCACTACAGGAGCAACCGTGCCTACACAGACTACGATGAGATTGAAGACGCGGCCATGACAGCCTGGCAACTGGCCGTTCTTAAAGAACATCTCATGAAAACCGTCTGCGCAGCACCCTACAACAACAGCGCTAATTCAAATTGAAATCCGTATGAGGCCTGATTTACAAGGTGGTGACCTCCGCTGTGCGGAAAAACATCGGACATCGCCGTTGCTCGGTTTAAGCTTCCTGCTGAACTGGCAGTAGTTGAACGGAATGCGTTGGCGATTCATTCACACCATGTTCAGAACACACTCGACAGCTTAGGACTTTGAGGTGCATACGGTGACGTTAAGTCTGCACATAACCAGCCGTCCAGACGCTGGCGCTGCCGGTAATTATGACAGGGAACCACGCGGCCAGATCGGCACGAATCATGGAACTCGGCGTACCGCCCATCATCAGGCTGGCCTGGGTGATGGCATAAAACACGCCCAGCACACCGGCGCATACGGCCATGTTCAGAATCAGACTCTGCGACTCACGACGCATCACCAGTGGCAACGCCATTGCGATGGACAACAACGACAGAATAGGTCGAGTGATGCGTGAATGCAACGCGAGGCTCTGACTGCGAACCGGAACAAGTCCTGTCGAAGGGTTTCGGATACGTTCAATCAATTGGGCCGACGATAGCAGCTTAAGGTTTCGACCACGGTTATAAAGCTGGTCGAAACTAACATCGGAAACAATAAAAACGTCAACGCCATTGGGACGGGGAATGACTCGAGTTCTTCCAAATTCCGTCAATCGATCTGCATCGAAAAGACCGGTTAGATTCTGCAGTAACCAACCCGACGGATGACGAGTCGTCTTTTCGATAAAAATCGCTGACTCAGCTTCCAGCGAATATGTGGGTGTGGCAAGTTCTTCAGGCAATTTAAAGCCCGGTTCCACAAGTTTACGCTCTTCAATGACAACTTCCTTGCCGTCAATGTGCATCAAATAATTTGAGTAATCGTAAACCGGTTCGACCGTTTGTACCGAAGCAGTGTCGCTGCCGCGTCGACTTTGAAGTTCTACCGCCAAGGTGGGTAAGACGAATTCCTGATTCAAAATCAGCATTAAGTTTAGCAGACCACCACCAATCAACAGCGGTCGCAGCAAACGAAAGGCAGGAATCCCAGCAGCCAAAATCGGATGAGATTCTGAATTTTTTTCCATCAAACCCAGTACCGCGATGGCCGAAACCACGATCAGAATCGGCCCCGCCATCTCGAAGAACTCAGTGACGCGAACTCCATAATAACGAAAAATTGAAATCGCCATCGCGACCGATTCGCGGTCTTCACCCAGCCCGTTTCTTTGGAAGTCGTCGACATTGGTAAACAGGTCAATAACCATGTACAACCCGTATGTTGCAATGAAAAACACCGCAAAGGTGTGCAACAGTCGGTTCAACAGATATTTATCGAAGGTTGTGAGCATTCGTGTGGCGACTGAGTTCCGTGTCGGTGCACTTTGGGGCAGATTCCTTGTGGATTACAGCTAACTTAGGTCACCTACGTCAAGACAGCTTCGCTTTAGGTTCTGTTGAAGCGTTCGTATTGGCCCGTGCGACATACATCTAATGGAAATGGAAATCGTGGCTGACGCCCAATCGACATTGTCACCTGGCATTCAAGCCGTTGTTTTTGACGCTGTTGGCACGGTGATGTACCCAAGACCGTCGGTGGCAGATGCTTATCGTACTGCAATTTATCAATATTGCGGGCACGAAATTGCAGCTGATGTTGTGCAAATAGCGGTAAAGGAAGGTTTGAGACTGCGTTCAGCCGGTCAGGATCTTTCGACAAATGAAGAGGCTGAGCGTGAATTCTGGGCAGACCTGATTCGTAAGCTGTGCCCTACACCAAACGGATTTCAGCCGTGCTTTGACGCATTGTTCGATCATTTCGGCCGGGCTGAAAGCTGGAGATGTTTTCCTGACGTTGCCGGGCTGATGCAGAATTTAACTCAACTGGGCCTGACGGTTGCCATTGCTTCCAATTTTGACAACCGCCTTAACGCCGTGTGCGAAGGTCTTGAGGAACTTGCCGGAGTTTCGTGCCGGATAATTTCGTCACAGGTTGGCTTTCGCAAGCCAGCCGCTGAATTCTTTTCCGGCGTTGTCGACACTTTAGGAATTCCTGCGGAGCGTATTCTGTTGGTAGGCGATGACCTGATTAATGACGTACAGGGGGCCGTGGACGCTGGATTTCAGTCGGCCTGGATTTGTCGATCTTCTTCAGGCTTTCAGAAAGTGCCGCCTGGCGTACTGAGGCTTACCGATTTGCGTGAACTGCCAGAAATCGTGAAGATCGCAAATTCCAACCCAGCAAATCCCAACGAACAGTCCAGGACTGCATAATCCGTGGCCACCGACCAATCATCTCAGGCTGTTGCGTGCGAGGGCGTAGCGTCGAAGACGTTGCCAGACAGTCGTCAGCTGGTAGTAATTCAAAGGAATCCAACATCCGGCAGTGGACGTGGCGCGAAGCAATTGCTGATCCTGATTCGCGAACTGAGGAACTACGGGTTTCGGGTTCGCCTGTTTGCAAGTCGGGAACGGCTGGATGCGTTTCTGCAACAAACTGCCGTACGTATCCAAGTACGTTGTATTGTCGCCGCCGGTGGAGACGGAACCGTTGGAAGCGTGGTGAATCGCCATGCAGATCTACCCATCGCAACATTGCCGTTGGGAACGGAAAACCTGCTTGCTAGACATTTAAAAATCTCACGTTGCGGCGCAACGGTGGCACGGCTAATCAACGCTGGGGTTACTCGGCAATTCGATATCGGCTCTGCTAATGGGCAACAGTTTCTACTGATGTTAAGTATCGGAGTGGACGCCGAAGTAGTGCGCCGACTGCATTCAGGACGCATAGGAAACATCAGCCGTTTCAGTTATTTATGGCCGGTGGTAACCAGCTTTCTCGGATACTCGTTTCCGAAGCTGTCTGTGTATTCGAGCGATGGTCAGTTGCTGGCAACGGGAACGCATGTGATCGCGACTAACATTCCGGAATACGGTTTTCGAATACCGTTTGCGCCGAACGCAAATCCTCACGACGGACTGCTGGACGTCAGAGTTCTGCAGGTGAAGGGGAACATCGCAACAGTTTTACATGCCTTGAAAATGCGACTCGGCTGGCAGGACAGAAATGTCCATGTTCGGCGGTTCCTTGTGAACGAAATTGAAGTACGTTCAGAACAGAATATCACTCCCAGTCAATGTGATGGAGATCCGGGACCGGACTGTCCGGTTAAGGCTTTTGTCCGTGCTGATGCGATGACTTTGATTGTGGCTGAGCAGAAGGAAAGCGTACGCAAAAAAAGATGAAAGATTCAACCGCAAATAGTACTGAACCCAAAGTTATCTGCACGCTTATTCGATTAGGAATCGCAACACTTGCGGTACTGGCAATTGTGTGGATGGGACTTGGCCGCAGCGCGTTCGAAAAAATTGCGACATCGCTGGTGATGCCGTGTGGCGTACTTTGGTATCTGATGCTGTCCAGCATCGTGCTGGCAGTCGCCTTCGGACAGAAAAAACCGACTGCGATTGCTGTTACAATCTGGGTCATATTTACCACTTGCGGCAGCGGCTTGCTGGTGCAACGGATGGCGGCCAGCATTGAAGCACCATTCCGGCAGATTAACCCACACGATCAGCAACCTTTCGACGTGGTAATTGTGCTCGGTGGTGGAGCATCGCAGGGCGCCAATGAAAGATTCCAAGGAAACTCTTCCGGCGATCGTCTGATCCTGGCGGCTCAACTATATCACTCAGGAATTGCAAAACGATTCATTTGCACGGGCAAACGGATTCAGGAATTAACAACGACATCCCATGACCCGGCCGAACTGTCGACAGATATCCTTCACCGTCTTGGAGTTCCGATGAACGCTATTGAGCAGGTCGGCGGACGAACGACATCCGAGGAAATGAAGACACTGGGCGAACGATTCGCAAACTCCGGCCAACGCATTGGCGTAGTCACATCGGCATGGCACCTGCGTCGAGCAATGAGTCTTGCAAAACGCAATGGACTCGAGGCAGATCCTCTGCCTGCAGATTTCATGAGCGGTCCGCCCAACGGAATGACCGTCGGAGAATGGATATTAAACATCATCCCGCAAGCTGACAACCTAACGGCTCTGTCCAGAATATCCAAGGAATACCTTGGCATGGTGGTTGGACGCTGATCATCGGCTGGTTTCGTATCTGCAACTTCCCGCCTGCTGGAAAAATTATGGTTGACGCCGAAAACATCAACACTCGAGAAGACATCCCCATCCTTTTTCAGGACGACGTCTTGGTCGCTGTTGAAAAGCCCTCGGGAATGTTTGTTCATCGCAGCGAAGCAGATCGTTCTGCGACCGAATTCGTCGTTCAGAATGTCCGAGATCAGTTAGGAAGCTTCGTCTATCCGGTTCATCGATTGGATCGCCCAACATCCGGTGTCCTGTTGTTGGCTAAATCCAGTGAAGCCGCGGCCATGTTTGGGCAGATGTTCGCCGAACGCAGGATTAAAAAAACGTATCTGGCTCTTGTTCGCGGACACACAAACGATTCGGGCATCCTTGACCGCCCTTTGATTTCGTCTAAGGGACGTGATAAGCCGCAAGGGCATCCTCACACAGTGCCTCAGGAGGCGGAGACAAGCTATCGAACGCTGGAAACATTTGAGGAACCCTTCGCTTCCGGTCAGCATTCCACAACGCGATGCGCTTTGATCGAAGCCTGCCCGAGAACGGGAAGGTATCACCAGATTCGCCGACACATGAATGGCATCGCGCATCCCATTATCGGCGACTCCGAACACGGAGATACTCGGTTGAATCGCCTGTTTCAGCAGCATGCCGGTGTGACTCGACTAATGCTGGCCGCCGTTCGAGTACAATTTCAGCATCCCGTCACCAAAGCAGATGTCGTGATCGAATGTGTGCCCGCAGAAACATTTGCATGCGTAATACAACGGCTAAGAATTACTGCAATCACATCGCTTTAGCAGTGCATTCGCGTGTTACTTGAGGCGGTCCACAAACCGCGAATTAATAAGCACGCGGCGTTAGCAAGTGAATCCAGCCATGGCAAAATTCGCTCACGCGTCGTGCTTCGATAGGGAAGTTCGCCGGAGCGGTTTTCGGACGCTTCCAGGTCGGACAGCCATGACCCTGCCGTGAAGAGCGATGTAACGTTCCTGTGCGGGCGTTACTAAAGCCTTAGGCAGGGCACCGATGACACGTTTTGGCCTAAATCGAAGCCCTCAGTCACGCAGCTGGACTTTAATATTCACCAATAACTTCGCCGCCAGCTCTGGTGCACAACGATACGTAAACCCAGCCATCGACATTCGCGGAAAGAAAGTGGACAGATCCGTCAGCGAACAGAGTCTGAGCACCTCCGGAATGGAAACTATATGTTTCGCCGGTGTTAATACCGTTGACGAAAACAGAGCCATAAACAGTGACTCCATCTTTCTGCACACCTTTTACGTGAAAACCGGCATCAGGATCTGCCCAGCCGATACCCGCATCAGCAATCAGACGACCATTCACTCGAACAACTTCGTCGTCACGATACAGAGCGAATTGTGGGTCGGTCATCCGCTGCCCAAACACAAGTGCTTCAGGCCGGCCTGCGCATTCTGCAACCATCAATGTGTTTGACATACCATCCGTAACGTTGGCTGGTTTATTCACTTCGTATTCTGCCAATGCTCCCTGACGAGCAGCCTGACTTGGCACGGCGACACCAAAAACATCGCTGTAGACTCGCTTGGCAACCCGATTGACGGAGCCATAGTCAGTTGCTGCCGCACCCACAACGTGATAGCGATCCACTCGATTGCCGCCGGGAGTTGAAGGGCATTGAAAAACGGGTAACTGAACACTGATAGCAGCCCGGTTCTTTAACGCGCTCCATTCGGTGTTGTAGTCATACGAATTCGCCAGCGATACCTGATCCAAAAACGGCAGGCAAAGCGAAGTCCACGATTGGTAATCCGTGCAGGCAGAAGAATTGTCTTCCACAAATAATTCATCAGGTTCGCAGCCGGGATCACCAACAGAATTTAACTCGCTCGGCGGAAACACCGTATGAACGGACTGATAGTTGTGTAACGCCAGCCCAAGCTGCTTCAGATTATTACGGCAGTGCATACCTCGCGCGGCTTCTCGCGCCTTTTGAACGGCGGGCAACAGCAACGCAATCAACAGCGCGCTGACAGAAATCACCACCAACAATTCAATGATGGTGAAGGCTCGTCTACGTCTTTGGCGATTGTTCGCGAACTCCATTCCGCTCTTTCCCCGCAGTTACTTGGTCACATCGCGGAGTGTCCGTCACTGGCGCCCGGTTCGTCAAGTCATATCGAAGTCTCATTGACGATTCCCGAGATGGTAGTTCCTGCCATCAGCGTCTAGGCATCTGCAGTGACCGCCTGGGGCTCCACGAAATCAACCACTTCGGCGTCGAATTCGCCATTTGGTTCATTGAATGAGACGCTCGAAAGCGGCAAGCCAACGACTGCAATAAATCGGCCATCAATAACATGAGACTCGATGGTGCCATTCAAAAACTGCACAATTCGCTGAGTCAGCGCAAGGCCAAGTCCGCAGTGACTGCCGGTGGCAGCTCGAGCCGAATCGGCTCGCCAAAAGCGGTCAAAAACTCGTTCAACCTGTTCCGTGGACAGTTGACAGCCCGAATTGGATACACAGATCTCCAATCGAAGATCGGTGCAGCAGGTTGAAATCATGATGTCTCCCCCGCTGTCCACATAGCTGGCGGCATTGTCGAACAAGTTGGAAACAACAACTTTGAGTCGACTTTCGTCGGTCTCCGGCAACAGGCGTTCATCCAGCATCCAATCGACGTGAACGCCGTTTTCTGAGGCTCGTTTTTCAAACGGACGCCATGCCATGCGCAGAAAACTGCTTAGTTCAACAACTTCATTTTCAAGGGTTGCCTGCCCCGCTTCAATTTTCGACAGTGACAGCAATGTGGAAATTATCGTTTCCGTCTCTTCACTAATCTGTAAACATCGTTTCATCGACGTGCGATAGCTATCGGCATCACGATTTCGCCTGAGGGCCACCTCAAGTGTAGATCGAATTCCGGCAAGTGGCGTTCGCAGTTCGTGAGCGACGTCGGCGGTGAACGTCTTCTCTCGCAGAAACGCAGACTCAAGCCTTCCCATCAGCGCGTTCAGCCGAGTAATAACCGGTTGCAGTTCTCCGGGCGCATTGTGCAACTCAAACCGCTGGCTCAGACTTTGCTCATTCACGTCGCCTATCTGACGTGCCAGCACTTGCAGAGGGTACAGATGTCGGGTGACAAGCCACGCAAGCACGCCTAAAATTGCAGCACTGCCAATCGTGCCCGAACCTACCAACAGCCAGATAACGCGTGCGAGTGAAGCTTCCAGGTCCTGAGTGTCCTGCGCGACCACAAGCGTGACGTGAAGTCGCAACGAAAAATCCAGTTCGTCAGTATCTTCTTTGTCGTCGTCATCATGCATCAGGTCAATGTAAGGCACAGTTGCCAGGGATTCCCCTTCCATGTGCGGAGAAAAACGAATGCCGGCCGCGCGTCCCACGCGTCCATCCGGTAACACGATTTCTTTGACCGCCGGCGCCACCATATCGCCATAAGACGGCTCCAGATCGATATCTTTTAAACGACGTGACCGTGCCAGTACAGAACCGTTCTCGTGCCAAACCTGATAGTATTCCGGCCGAATTCCACGTGCGAATTCCTGCATCGGGTGTCTATCGAATCCCACGTCGACGACGTCCTGATGCTGCTCGACAAGAACGGCTAATGCTCGCGCTTTCGCACCAAGGTTCTTGTCGAATTCAGAAAACAGCTGCCGACGAATCATCACGTACTGGCTGTACTGGGTCACGCACAAAGCTGCAATGATGGTGCCTGAAATGGCCAGTAGAAGCCGTGTTCTGAGTGTCGTGTTCAATTGTCCGTCTCCGCAATAGCAGCCAGAACATAGCCGTAGCCTCGACGCGTATGTATCAATGGTGCCCAGTCCGCTCGTTCCAGCTTTTGTCGCAGGTAACGAATGTAGACGTCAATCACGTTGCTGTGCGCATCGGAGTCGAATTCGTAAACACTCTCCCAGATGTCCGTACGTGAAACAACCTGACCGCTGCGCATAGCCAGATAAACAAGCAATGAGTATTCGCGTTTTGTAAGATTGATTAAGACACCATCACGGCTGACCGACTGACTGGATGTGTTGATCAACAGGTTGTCGATTCTAATCGTCGGATCGGACACGTCGTATCGCCGGCGGAACAGCACCTGAACGCGTGCCAGTAATTCCTCAAACGCAAACGGCTTTATCATGTAGTCGTCGGCGCCAGCATTGAGTCCTTCAACTCGATCCTCAACCGCATCCCTGGCAGTAAGAATCAAAACGCGTGCTTCGCAGTTTTCCGAACGGAGTTTTTTTAGAATGTCCATGCCGGTCACTCCAGGCAACATCAGGTCCAGCACAATCACGTCGTACTGGTTTTGTGTTGCGTACCAACTTCCGTCTTTACCGTCAGACGCCTCGTCGACAGCAAAACCCGCTTCTCGTAGCCCCTGCACAACCGCTTCGCGGACCGGGGCGTAGTCTTCGACCACAAGAATTCGCATCTGACTTTTTATTTCGGTTAGCGGTGCGATGACGGGAATACCAGGCTGCGAACTTCGTGGCAGAGCAACAACATCAACGGCGTTCATGATATTCGCCAAAATGGACTTCACTGGGTAAGCCAGGAACGTAACGGTAAGCACAACGGGCAAATGAGCGACAACAGTTAAGTTGACTTCTTTGGATGCTACCCTTCAAAGATGAGAGAAACATTAGAATGCCATTTGCTTTGCCGGTTTCTCAGCAGGCGGACGGCAACATCTGAATGCCACCTGTGATCAAGTCTTTGAGCACCGGGGATTCGCCCGGCGGACAAAAGACTAAGGATCGAGCGTCTGCTTCCACAAACAAACCAATCGTGCGTCCCCTCGAACGGAAACGCATTTCGATGACTGGCGATCGTCAATTCAAGGTGAATGAACTGGACTTTATTTTAGCTCGAATATGACTGCTGTTTTCCGACGCCTGTAACCACTTAGGTGCCGGGACGAAACGTACTAACATCCCCTTCCGGCAGGTGTCAGCGTTCGTGTCGTTGGATGCAATTCTAACTGCTAATGCCACAACGCCAACGAGGTGCTAAAAATGGCTTGGCCACGAGTTCACGCCAAGCCATCCAGGTTTAGATTTTCAGATCAAGTGATCGAGTCAACACACAGCAGCGCTGTGGGGCCGATATGGCTGCGATACACCAAACTGGCTGGGTTACCGAATCCTGCGGGTTGGTGACACTCGGTATCAGCTTAGCATATTAAACGCACGACCTTTCCCCAACTGGATAACTGACGGAAATCCCACAAACGTGGGGCATTTCGTTCAAAATCGAAACGCAGCAAAACTGTATTGCTGGAAAGTTCTGGCACTTGAAATAATTCTGTTTCTTCGGATGATGACCCTTAAGACGGCAGGTTGCCACGTGCAGCCAACACAGAATCCAACTATGTCCGCCGGACCGTGCTTACGTAGCCGACCGGCAAATGCATTCATTAAAGGTAACGTCCTGATGTTTAGACCCACGCTTGGTTTGGTTGCATGTATATCACTTTCAACAACGGCATTGGCCTCTGAATTTGATGAACTTGTTGGGAAGCTGCCAAGTGGTGCCAACGTTTTGCTGTCCATTGATTCAGATCGCGTTCTCGCGTCGCAAATGGCAATGCAGAACAACTGGGGCAGCCGAGTAGACGACGGAAGCAGGCCCGTTTATCTGCCCCAGGAGGCCGACAAAGTGTTGGTTGCCGCTCAGGTCGATCCAGTCCGTGGCTTCGACCGCGCATGGGAAGTTGCAATTATGGGACTAAAAGAAACACTGCCAATGCGTTTGGTAGCAAGAGCAGAAGGTGGATACACCGACACCATTCACGGCCTTAACGCCGCTTGGGTTCCCAGCGACGCTTACTTTCTGGAAGTGACACCGGAAATTATGGGCCTGATGTACCCCGCGAATCGTCAGGCAGTGTCACGCTGGGCTGAACGTCAGCAGAATGGAACGGCTTCCGGAGTTTCACCGTTTTTGCTGGCAAGCGTGGAAGCTGCAAAAGCAGGCCCGCAGATCGTGCTGGCTATTGATCTGCAGGATGCCGCACAGCCTCATCGCCTTCAGCAAACACTGTCTGAATCTGATGTAGTGACAAAGGAAAAACAAAACATCAACTCATTGGTTGATGTCTTAGCCAGCCTGAAGGGACTCGTTTTGAAAGTCACCCTCACAGACAAAGCAAAAGCTGATGTACAGATTGACTTCGGCAAGCCCGTCAGCTTCAGCGAAAGCATTGCGAAACAATTAACACTGGGGGCTCTAACAAGGCTTCAGGCAGAACTCCCCGGTGTTGACAAATGGAAATTCAGCGTCAGCGGCAGTTCTATTATGTGCAGTGGCGACCTGAGTGCTGAAGCACTACGACGTATTCTTAGCATCGTCGAAATCCCATCAACCAAGTTCAGCAGTCTGAAGGGACAGAGCACTGAGGAAGCCAGCGAAGACGACATGGTCAAGAACTCACTGGTCTATTTTCAAACCGTCACAAAGATGATCGAAGACCTAAAGAAGAACAGCGGTTCCTACAGCGGCGACAGCCGTTGGTTCGACCGTTATGCCGACAAAATTGATCGCCTGCCGATTCTTCACGTTGACCCCGAACTGCTGGACTTTGGCCAGAACACAGCTCAAACACTTCGCGTCATGTCAGGAGCTCGAAAAGATGCCAATCTAAGATCTGGAGTTCGTCAGACGAATATGATGGCGAGTTCCGGCAGCGGCTATGATAACTACAACTATTCATACGGCGGCAGTGGCTACACCAGTAACACGCGCGCTGATGTGCGATCAACAATCACCTCCGCCAATGCTGCAAAGACCCAGGAAATTGCCGGCGCTTCCGCCACAAAGATCGAAGGTTTTCGCCTGATTGATAACGCAACTCTGGAAATTCGTCGCACGATGACAGAGCGGTACAACAAAGAATTCTAAGACTTGCTGCAAGTCTTTTTTGAGGGCGCAGTTCTGCTGCGACCATCGATGCGGAAGTGATGCTTGATCCCTCGTCACTGTCAGGAACGTGGGATCATTGTTTCAGGTAGCTACAGAGGTGAAAGGGTGAGTCATGAAGCGGTTGCATCCGGCGATGATAACACACAATACGCGGCTCGGTGTTTTGCAGGCTGAAGGCGCTGCCACTACATCAAAGTCGCTTTCAATGGCAAATTGTTTCGACCGCCGATTATTATTATCCGGTCTATCACTGTTGTTGGTAATGGCCGCCACTTCGTCTTTATCTGCACAATGGGTCAACCGTAACGTCGCACGATGGTCAGTCGGAAACGCTGTCTACGGAGGTTCGTGGTATAGCCCGGTGCAATACGGAGCGACCGGGTACAGCAATTATCCGTACAACGGATACAACACCGGTGGACAGACAGCCTATGGCAATGCCGTCCGAGCTCAGGCTGAGCTTACCATGGCGCAGGGAAAAGCTTCAAGAGATGCTGCCGTTGCGGCTGAGCACAATGAAAAGGCCCGAGCTCAATACATCGAAAACCAAGCTCGGTACAACCAACTTCGCCAACAGCAACGTGAAGTCATCGAAGCTCGCAAAGCCAAAGAAACAGCTGAACGCCGTGAAAAAGGCGCTGCACGACCACAAAAAAAACCTACGGATCTCTACAGCAAACTATCCGCGTATCAGCTGGATCGAACCACTGGAAAAGTAGAGTGGCCCGAGTGTCTTAACGGCAAACAATTTGAGGAAGACCGAGCAATGATCGAATCCATTCTGAGCTCGGTGGCTCAAAATGGACCAGACGAAAGGTCTGCTGGTATCATTCGTGAAACCGCCAATCACATGAAGGCGGGAACCAATGACATTCTGAGTGATATCAGTTTTGAAGCCTACACGGATGCTCGAAAATTTCTTGGTAGCCTGTCAGTCGAAGGCTACTACGCTTTGGAGGAATTGTGATGAACCAGCATACCCAACGTTTACAACGTCATTGCCTGATCATCGTCCTCGGACTGCAGCTATTGAGTTCCGGACCTGCCACGGCGCAGAATTCGTCGACAAATGATGTAGACGTAGACGGATTGATCAAGCAACTGGAATCCGGCAGTGCCGAAGACAAACTGGATGCCGCCGCACATTTTGGCGATCTTGGACCATATGCGTTCCGCGCTGTACCTGCGTTAAGCAAGGCTCTGACAAACGGGGATCCAGCGCTGGCGTATGAATCATTAACGGCACTAAGTAGCATCGGGCCTTTGGCAACGGCTGCTAGCGCTAACGTCGCTGCCATGGTGAATTCCGAATTTGTTCCATTGCGAGTTGCTGCGATGGACACGCTTCGCCACATCGGCATGACTCCTCCGAAATCTATACCGCAGATTCAATCGCTGGCGGCAGATCCGAATGACGCCGTGATGGTTGCCGCAGTGCGATGTCTTTTAAATCAGGAACACAGCGATAGCAAAGCAGTAACTGACGCCATTCCTCGGCTTGCGAACGCTCTCACCAATCCACGCCCTTCTGTTCGTAATGCTGCTGCAAGTGCATTGTTCGAGATCGGGAATTCGGTTGTCCCCGCGCTGAAAGTAGCCCTCGTCAGCACGGTACCGACCGGACGAACCCAAGCCTGCGAAGTCGCTGGTCGTCTGGGTGTGGCAGCATCAGACCTGATTCCGATTCTCATAAGACGACTCGACGACGAAGATGGACTGGTGGTCCAATCAGCCGCGACAGCTCTGGGAAAGATCGGCGGCGGAGCGGTAGATGTTGTTCCGTCCCTGGAAAAGCTTCTGAATTCTAATTCTGCGGCCATCAAAGCAGCCGCGCTGTCAGCACTGATGGACTTCGGCCCGTTGGCCCAGAACGCAATTCCAGGTGTTTGCAGACTGACAAAAGACCATAACAGTATCGTTAGGTCGGCTGCCGTCCGCGCACTGGGAGGAATTGGCCACAGCAGTCAGCCTGTCATTGACTGCCTTTTGATCGCCTTGGAGGACGCTCATGGTGGAGTCACTATTCAGGCAGCGAATGCGTTGTCTCAGTTGGGGGCTGCGGCAGTGCCTGCTCTGCTTCCACTGCTGGAGAAGTCTGAATACCGTGATTTGGCAGTGTCAGTGCTAGGCGAACTAGGAGCAGATGCGAAAGCCGCCGTGCCTTCGCTTCTCGAGCTGCTGAAGTTAGACGACTCGCAACTTCGGCGAGAAGTGTTTATCGCACTGGCAATGATTGGTCCGGATGCGAAAGCGGCCGGACCCGCACTGATGAAGATTCTTGGTAACACGACTGCCGGGCCTCAACGTGCTGGTGCGGCTTATGTGCTGGCTAATATTGGCGAACAGTCCTGTATACCGCTTCTCAAGGCGATTCTTGCAGAGTCTACCGACAGGGCCCCTTCCACTGCTCGAGCCGTCGCTTGGGCGTTGGTAACTCTGGAGCCGTCAGAATCTACAAATGCAGCCATCGCACTTCCTCATCTGATCGCAGCATTGTCGTCGGAAGAGCCATTAGTTCGCAAAGAAGCTTTGTCCGCTATCGGCAAACTTGGGTCGGCCGCTCAACCGGCTGCCGAAGGACTTTCCAGCCTCGCTCAAAATGATCCCGATCCAGAGGTTCGTGGTGCAGCGATTCACGCATTGGCGTTGCTGCCTGAAATTTCAGATGCTCTGCTTCCCATGGCTGTTGCTGACATGAATGACGATAATCCCGCCATCAGCAACGCTGCACGTTTTCTATTGGGAAAGATGGGGACGCGTGCTGAAGTTGCTGCGTCCGGCCTCCAAAATGGATTGCGCACCGGAGCAGAACTGGACAGGATCGTTGCTGCCTGGGCGCTTGTTCGCGTGCAGCCGTCTGCTGATCATGGCGCAATGGCCATGCCTTTTATGGTGAAGGCATTGAACTACCCCAACCCCAAAATGCGGGCGGAAGCGGCTCGAACACTGGGTGTCATCGGCGTCAAAACAGACGACGTGATTGCTGCACTAAAGACAGCCGCCGACGATGAACACGTTGACGTTGCCGCTGCGGCAAAGGCTGCCTTGGAACAGTTAAATTAGCGAATCAAACGCTTTCCTGTTGCTTAAATTCTGGGTGTCTGGAGGCTGGCTACTCGGCACGCCTGTGCCAGTATTGTCTGGCTTTGTTTACAGAGGCCATTCAACCGGAAGCGTCGACTAGTGAACAAATTTATCGTTATTATCATCGCCGCAAGCCTTCTGTTTGCGTCAACCACCCCAAACGCCAATGCTCAATCAGTAGCCAGCCATCGGGTGGTTGCTGCTATGAAAAAGGCAGCAGTCTTTTATAGCGAAAGTGTAGCTGCCCACGGCGGCTAGGTTTATCACTACTCGCCTGACCTGTGGCAACGCTGGGGAGAAGGCGAAGCCACGGATGATCAAATGCGCGTGCAGCCGCCAGGGCCTCCGACCGTGGGCTTGGCCTATTTGAAAGCTTACGAGGCGACAACCCGATCAATATTATCTGGACGCAGCACAGGCAGCCGCTCTGGCTTTGGTATATGGGCAGGTGAAGTCCGGCGGCTGGACCAACTGCATTGATTTTGATCCTAGTGGCAGTCGAGTTTCCAACTATCGCAACGGAAAGGGCCGAGGTCGAAATATCTCGTCGCTAGACGATGGGCAAACAGCTTCGGCATTGCTGCTGCTGATTAACGCTGACAGGGCTCTCAATTTTACGCACACTGAGATTCATGAAGCATGCCTGTTCGGACTGAACGGACTTCTAGAGGCACAGTATCCAAATGGAGCGTTTCCGCAGGTTTGGGATGATGTTAAAAATCCGACACCTCCAGCACTCAAGGCTGGCTTGCCAGACTACGACTGGGCCAACGAAGGACAAATCAAAGAATTTTGGAATATGTACACGCTGAACGACAACGTACCGGGTTACGTTGTCGAAACACTGATTGCAGCCAGCGAAACTTATAACGACGAACGGTTTCTGCAGGCCGTGCGAAAGCTCGGCGACTTTCTTGTGCTGGTACAAATGCCGGAACCACAACCCGGTTGGGCCCAGCAATACAGCTACGATATGAAACCGATCTGGGCTCGAAAATTCGAACCGCCTGGCGTTTCCGGCAACGAAACTCAGGAAGCAATATCAACGCTGCTACGTATCGCGGAATTCACCGGCGACAGCAAATACCTGCAAACCATTCCACAAGCGTTGAAATTCCTGCAACGTTCTTTGCTCGCAGACGGCCGGTTGGCTCGGTACTACAAACTTCGCACCAACAAGCCGTTGTACATGGAACGGAACGGCAGCAAATATGTGCTTACTCACGACGATGCCAACCTGCCAAACCACTATGGCTGGAAAACAACATCCCAATTGGACAAATTGAATCAAGCCTACGATTTGGCCGTTCGTCCGGCTGCCACCAAACGTACAAGCCTGATTCCGAAAATCCACGCCCAACCGGTGGACTCTCCTGCCGCAGTTCCAGCAGCCCTGGACGAACACGGGCGATGGATAAGTGTTTCAGAAGCCGAATTGCTGGTGGGGCAACTGCGAATGCCAAAGGGAAACGCGTATATCAGTAGCGCCGTGTTCAGCCAAAATCTGGAACTGCTTAACCGATACCTAGTCACCGACGCCGCTACAAAGTGATCGTTCGGCAAGCCGTGTAACAATATCTGCGGAGCACACGCTGCCTCGAAGAACGTCGTGACTTACTGCTGCATCAACTGTGACGTCGCGGCGTAAAATGCTAATGCTAATATGCGGACCATCTTAGCCGCCCCCCCCAAACGTTCCACATCCGTCCACTTCTGACGGGCCTGGTTTCGCTGCTTGCGTTTGGTGCATTAAAACGTAATTTACAGTGTGCACCAACCGCTGATTCAGCAGTTGACGATTGGCTGAGGCGGCCAGCGGTCTTCGACCTGCAGTAAATTCAACATCTGCGTTCGAAGTTCCTTCATCATCGGATCGCCATTACGCGACTTCGGACTGGCGGGATCAACTACGATCGCTTCCCCCAACGTGACATCCACATGCAGGTCGTTGTAAGTTGTCATTTCGTCAGTCATATCTTCTTCCATGCGTTCCACGGTCTCAAACATATGATGTTTCAAGCGGTCTGGATCCAGATCTTCATCCAGGTATCCGGGAACCTGCAATGAGTAAGACTGAGCATAATACAGGTCTGCCAGATGTTGCCAGCGACGCTGCTTTTCTCCGGCATCGACTTTTCCGGCAACCATGTCTGTGAGAATAGCGATGCGAAGATCTTTAACACGGCCAATCGCATCGCCCGTACGTTTTCGCCCCAGCCACTCCTGTTCGTGCCGTTGAAGAATCAGGTTTACCAACTCCTGCGCACGCTGTCCGAATTCCCCGGGAAGCGTTTCGCCCAGCCACTGAATTTCACGAGCACACTGTAGAGCCGCCTGCAGCTTTTTGATGCGTTGCAACATCGGCGTTCCTGTTTGAGTTCTCCAAAAGAACCGTGCTTCCAGTCGATCCATTACCGGAGCCAGCAGTTTTTCCGGGTCGCCCTGATGCTGATATTTCAAAATCGCCGGATGGATAACAACACCGGGATTTCCCGCCAGCTTCGCTCGACGTTTTGCTGCAGTTCGAGCAATAAAAGAGGTGCCATCCATGAGCTGCATTAACCGGTCATTGGCGCCGGAAATAACTCCTTCGGAAAAGATAAATAACGGCCTTTCTGCTGACGCAACAATGTCTACGGCCGTTCCCAGTGCTTTCCGATCCATGCCTTCGCGGTAAACACTGAAGCCTCCAATGCGTCGGCTTATAAAGGTTTCCATCCAGCTTCGTTTGAACACGTGCCAGCTGGCCATCGCAAAGGCATGAACAGGAGTGTCAGTCACAATTGCGCCGCACATAAGCGGGTCAGAAGCTCGGCTGTGATTCGGGCAGAGTATGATTCCCTTCCGTAGCCGCAGAGACTCTCGCAAATGATCCAGGCCGATGGTATTCCAGCTGGAGATTCCACAACGACCGCGAACTAATCGTGGCAGAGACTTACCGATGACCCACGACCAGAATTTACCACGGTACGGTGGGATGAACTTGTACGGTTCGTCAAAAACGACCTTTTGCATTCCATTGATCTTAAAGTCGAGGTGTTGCCGTCGTTCCGAATCATGCGGAACTGAAATGTTTTAAGCCTGGGACAAACGAGTCTCAGACTTTGATCTATTATTTTGTGGTTCGCACCCGCAATGTCTTGGCCAGCCCTGGCAAAACAGAATTCGTCAATTTGCAAACCAGGACGCCAATGCCAGCCACCGTGCGAACGGTAACTGGGCCAAACTCAACAAAATCACGAACGTAGGATGTCCCGCCATTCCGTAAACTTGCAAGCCAACGGAACGTACACAACATCACAGCCGGAAAGATACGTTAGAACAAGAAAGTGCTCACCGCCACGACCTGTATTTCTGATGTAAAAACTAATAAAGAAGCGATTTTTAAGCGGAAATCGCCGCAACCCGTCCGCCACCCCATATTGGGATGCTCGAACATCGCTTTCGAAAGTAACTACGGACGTTCAGCGAAGACGGTCAAACACCCGGAAGTCTGCGAACACACCTGCTGCTGACTCATACTCGTTTCCGGTGAATGCCCCCAGACTTTACGGACGTCAACCATCGTAAAGAGCCATCCACGGAATTATTCACGTCACCCAACACTCAGCCACTTACGTGACTGGGGGCGGACCATATTCATTCCGGTCGGGCGTTCCGGGAAGCAGCCCACATTCAACGAAGGCCCAAATTCCACCGAAAACGGGAATCAAACCCACCAGGCACATCAAGCCAGATTTACCGCGATCCTGCCAGCGCTTCATCTGCAGAGCTAATGCCACCCACAGAAATGCAATCAGGTTGACAAGCAACACCACAATAGTCAGCAGACTACCGATCATTGATTGAGGTCCAAACAACGATCGCAGAGCCCCTCCCAGAACAAATAACAATAAGAAAACGAGCACACTCACCAGCGAATGCGTCCAGAAGGTTCCGCGACCAATACGCCCCTGAAACGAAAACAGTTTCTGGGTTAAAGTCAGGCTGCTCCCCCGCACGCTCCCTGTTGCGTATGGATTCTCGCCGCTACTGCGACGACTTCGACCGCTACCACCGCCGACCGAAGGCGCCGTCGCTGGCATGGCGGCCGGTTTTGATGCAGGTTCTCCGCCCAGAACAATCCAGGCAAGTCCGCCAAGGCTTAGTGCGACACCACCGATAAAATACAGAATTCTGACACTCGCCGCTGAAGGCGTACGCCCGACTTCAAAGATCAAAACGTCGTTAGGATTCCTGCCACCGAGGCTGTCCTGCAACAATTTCTTTTCATCAGATCCCAGACCGCGAATATCGTTTACGATCATGCCGGTGTGACTTCCGGATCGCATCAATCCTTCCACGGCATTGTCATCAGAAGCTCCGGTTGAAAACAGCAGTAGCTGAACAGTTCTGGCATTAGAGTTCGCGGGGATACAGGGGATGAATACTTTTGTATAACTTGTGGCAGCCCGGTTTCGTGCTTCATACACAAACTGGCCATCCAGCGGTTCGACCCCGGAAATCGTGAGATGAATGTTGTCCCCGATTCCGTTGGCCACAAGATCCGCCAATGAAACATTGTTGGCCGTCTGCTTTGATTTAGCCGCAAGACGGGTTTCGTTGACTCCGAAAACGAACATCGCAATACCACCGATGAGTAATGCGACATTCAGGCCGTTCGCATGAAAGCCCAACTTAATGCCGCTGCCGGATCCTTTTGCACCTTTCTTTTTGGTCGTCGATTTTCGCTTTGGAGTTCCGGAACCAAAAGCATCATCGCCGTACGCATCAGATTCGTCGCCGTAGTCATCACCAAAGTCATCGAATGGTTCTCCAAACAAGTCGTCTGGTTTGGCATCTCGATAGTCGTCCCCAAACGGATTGTGTTTCGGCTTCTTTTGCTTTGGAGGCGAAGAACCAGCGGCTGGACGTGATGCGGATCCGCGGGAAGGTCGTCGTTTAGCAGTTGGGCGGGCACCGTCTGCTGGAAGCGAAGGCGGCTTCGTTTTGGGAGAAGATGCTCCAGAAGTCGGCCGTTCTTCGCCGCTCCGCGGACTACCTGATTTTAGTGGCGTTGCGGTCACAATAATGCCGCAGTCTTTGCACTTGAATTTCTTGCCGTTCAGTTCGTCTCTTAAACGATACTGTTTCGTGCACTTGGGGCATTTGACGTCAATTGGCATGCAATTTCCAGCTCTGCTTTTCTTGGCCGACATTCAGGAAGCAGACGTCTAAGCCGCTTCATTCCAACGTCTTCGAAACACCGGAAACATATCCTGGAGCACACGGCAAAAAATCGCCGCCCGACAGTCAACATTTCTAACGACTCATTCTTCGCAAACACCAGATTGTGATCTCATCCTGCCCGAACAGTCTCGTGTACACGCAAACCTGACACACTCGTACATTACTCGGAGTGGCCTTCATATAAAAGATTTGCGTACGGCAGTGCGGACGATCCTTGGCCACAACCACCCTACCATTTGACTGATGGGGATGCATTTGTCCACATCGCCCCACAGTTGCGCGTCCAACGAGCCCGCACGCCCTAGACCAAACGATATGCGGCAACCCGAAAGAAAGGAAGCCTTCCGAGTTGCCGCATATCTCTTTCCCGCTAACTATCTGAATTATCTTCGATCCAGATATCGATTAACAATGTTCTCCAGCAGTTCCTGACGACCGCTGGTGTTGGCCGCGGCTTCGCCCTTCTGAAGCATCAGCGTTTCGAGCTCGCTGAAGGTCGCCGCTCCCGATTCGATCTTTCTGCCGAGTTCACTGTCCCAGCTACTGTATCGCTGACTGACAATGTTGCTCAATGCGCCTTCGTCAATAATAGCGGCGGCAGCTTTAAGGCCTCGGGCAAACGCGTCCATGCTACCAATGTGAGCGTAAAATAAATCAATCGGTTCAAAGCTTTCACGACGAACCTTGGCGTCAAAGTTAACTCCGCCTGTACCCAAACCGT
>Ga0209390_10004619_pt1 | contig 20476 bp, 12 predicted proteins | sample BON01_FD_187212 | JGI IMG/M metagenome (GOLD analysis project Ga0209390, IMG submission 187212) | Freshwater microbial communities from Lake Bonney liftoff mats and glacier meltwater in Antarctica - BON-01 (SPAdes) (version 2) | ecosystem: Environmental > Aquatic > Freshwater > Ice > Glacier...
CTGACGATGCCGACCAACGCCCCGACGCGCTTCTACCGGGTGATCCGGCTGTTTTAGAAACCTTGTCCCGCCCCCCCACGAAAGACCCTGTGCCGCCTGTGCGTCTGGCGGCACAGGGTTGCGGGGAACGCCCGGATGGGCCAACGTGAACCCATGAACATGAACGGTATCAGAAACAAATATGCGTGCGTGATTGGCGGCCTGCTGTTCGCCGTAATTTCATGCCACGGACAGGGAACGGTGATCTACCACAATGCGGGCGATGTCTCCGTGCGCGGCACCGGACTGTCTTCGGAAACATATGGCGTCGACATGGACGGCAACAGTACTGAGGACTTCGTTTTTTCGGCACTTACCAGTTTCAGAATTTACAGTGCTACGGGGGGCAAAAGCGTTGGCATTCCCACTTCTCCCGGTGAGCTGGGAAGCTGGTCAATCCCTCTTCTTGAGGGGCTCTTAATTGGGCCTACGCTGTCAAGCTCGTTAGATTGGACGGGAAGTTTTCAACCAAACTTTCCCCCAGACAGTTGGATTGGTCCTACGCTCCATTCCCGCAACAACGCCGGAAGCTCGGGCTACTGGAACCCACAAGTGGGTACCTTGCTGACGGCGTACGTCGGCGTGGAGTTCAACATCGACGAAGCGGTTCATTACGGCTGGATTCAGGTGACGGTGGGCGGCATCGGCAACGGCGGCATCATCCACGACTGGGCCTACAATTCCGTTCCGGACATGCCCATCCTCGCCGGTCAGGTGCCCGAGCCGTCGACGTGGGCGCTGCTGATCGGAGGGGGCTCAGTTTTGTTCTGGCGGTGTCGAAGGAAAACCGGACGTTCAGCATGAACGGTATCAGAAACAGGCTGGCCTGTGTCATCGGAGGAATGCTGCTCGCCACGCTTTCCTGTCGCGGACAAGGGACGGGGATCTACCACAATGCGGGAGATGTCTCCGTGCGCGGCACCGGACTGTCTCCACAAACGTTCGGCGTCGACATGGACGGCAACGGAACCGAGGACTTCGTGTTCGAGGCCTACAGCAGTTTTCAAGTCTATAGCACAACCGGAGGGAAGACTGTGGGAATTCCTGCGGGGGGGACGGACTTAGGGAGTGAGTCGATTCCTTTGCGTGAAGGGTTCACTATCCAGTCCGTTCTCGGCGACCCATTGCAATGGACCGGAAGCGTGGACGGAATATTTGGATGGTACGGCGCAAGGTTGCACACCCGCAGTTTCGCCGGAAGTTCCGGCTATTGGAATCCGCAGTTGCCGGACAGGTTGACCGCGTACGTCGGGGTGGAGTTCAACATCGGCGACGATGTGAACTATGGGTGGATACAGGTCACCGTCGGCGGCATCGGCAACGGAGGATTCATCAAGGACTGGGCCTACAACACCGTCCCCGGAGAAATGATCCTCGCCGGTCAGGTGCCCGAGCCTTCGACATGGGCATTGCTGATCGGGGGTGGCGCGGTTTTCTGGTGGCGGTACCGGAGAACGAGAAGTTCCGCAAGAGTCGATAGTCATCTTCACTGAAGGGACTCTACACCCTCAGCTTCGTTACGTTCCGAAGCTAACGACGGGAGGATTTTTTGCCAGCTCAAGTCTGGGGCTGGCCGTTGGTTTCCGGTGATTCCTGCTTTTCGATTCCGTCGTAGAATTTGGCCAGTTCGATGAGGATGGCTTCGAGTTCCTGCAGGTAGTCGGCTTCCTTCAACTCCTTTTTCCGGTCTCGAAGCCGTGCGAGTTCAAGTTCCTTTTCGTCGCGCCACTGTCGCTGTTCGTCAGTCAACCGGGTTTCAAATTCGCTGCGGATCAGGTGAACCTGGTTGGCCCGGACGCCGTCGGCGATCGCGCCGTCCTTTGACTGGGTCTTCACCTGAAGTCCGTTGAACCAGTCGGCCGGAGTGCCACGACCGTCTCCGTTGTCGTCGATCAACGGATGTTCCGTGGCGAGACGTCCCTCGGTTTTGTACCACTCCTCGGTCATGCGGGCGGCGGCGAGAAAAATTTCCAACGCGGAGTTCTGTTCATCCTGATCAATGTCCGTCTCCGGACTCGCGAGCGCATCGGCGGCAAACCTGCCGAAGCGCGTGTAGTTCTGCTCCGATCCGCTGCGGGTCGCGGTGATGAGCACGCGACCTGGAGCGGAAAGCTGGTTGATGAACGGCGCGCTGGCCGACGCGCCCTGAATGATCACGATCCGCCGCTTCAACGGTTTCAACCACTCGGACAATTCTGCGGCGGAGATGTCCGGGCCGATCAGATTGAACTTGGCGAGCTTGTTGTCGAATGTGCCGTGGCCGATGAACACGAGCCACAGATCGGCGGTTGAACTGGCGGCGTCCGTCAGCGCGGAGATCAAACGGTCCCGGTCTGATCCGGTGTCCGCCGGTTCGCCGTTGAACACGTTTACATCCGCACCCGCGATGGTTCCCGAAGTTTTCCAACGCGCCGCCGAGGTCTGAAACACTTCGTCATACTGTTCCTCACCCGGTGCGCCGACGATTACGAACAACGATACGCGAGCATCATCGACCGAAAAAGCGGTGGTGGCCGTCATCGCGAGAAACGCGACGACGAACCACGGGCGGATGGTTTTCAAAATACGGATCATGCCAGTCCTTTCTTTCGGCGCAGCGCCCATTCGCCGATGAAGCACGCCAGCGCCAGCAGGAAAATCCACGGATTGTGCCAGAGCGGACGGGAGCTCGTTTCCATCATCGGAGCCTTCTTGGTCGGGAGCGAAGTCACGAACGATTCGAGATCATCCTGTTCGACAACCTGTCCGCCGGTTTGACGGGCGATCTGTTCGAGCAAACTCCGGTTGGGCGTAAGCGAACGAAATTCCTCGGCGGCGGGTTCCGAAACCCAGCCTGATTTTTTGCGGCCGACCTCGATGCCTTTTTCGTCCTGCACAATCGCCTCGGCCAAGTAGCCGCCGCTGTCGTGCTGAACGTAACCGGCGGTGAACAGACCGGGTTCGGTGGCGACCGGTTCGGCAATGAGTTCGACAAACGATGCGCTGTTCGTGGAATCATCGGAGGCGACCTGCCGGACCAGAATCTTCACGGATGCGCTGTCGAGCGGCTTGTATTCGTCATTGCGAACTTTGACGGACAGGAGCATGGAGCCGGGCAGGGCAGGGTCGGGTTTGGTGGAAAATGTGATGCGATCCGAGACGTCCGTGACCAGCCAGCGCGCGATCTGCCGCCAGGTTTTCTCGACATCCTCTTTCTGTTCCGCCGAGTGAAGGGTTGATCTCCAAAAATCGCCGATCATCATCGCGCCGGTCCGCCCGTTGCCGAACTTCTGCACGGCAAGTCCCGGATGAACTTCACCGCCCGAATCGGTGACGGTTGCGATCACGCTGGCCCCGGGTTTGATGCCGGAAACGGAGTTTAACACCTTGAAGCCGGGAAGTGCATCCAGCCGGTAACGTTCCTCTGATTCGGTGCTGCGGACTCGGGCCCACGGCTGGAGCCAGCCCTCGCGAGTGAGGTTCAAGTGCAGGTCAGTGAGCGGTGCGGTGGGCCGTCCGAACTGGGCGTTGTCGCGCAGGTAAACGGGCAGCATGTTTCCCACCGGGGTGTTGTTGTAACCGCCCTCCTGAAATGATTCCTGTCCGCCGAGCATCAGGAATCCGCCGCCGCGGTCGGTGACAAACTTCTCCATCAGGGCGAGCTGGTCCGGCCTGAAAAAACTGCTTTCAACGTCGTCGAGAATGATCGCGTGGTAGGGATACAGCTCGGCGGCCGTGCGGGGAAATCCTCCGCGCAGTTCGTCGGCATCACGGGTGTTGAGCCGTTTGATGACGGCCTGGTCGTACTGCTCCGTTTCTGCGACCGACTGGTCGCCAAATCCGCGAAACAGCGGGTTGCTGGTTTCTCCACTGCGTCCACGAAATTCAAAGCGAGCTTCTCTTGGAGCCATTCGAATCAATCCAACAAGCCGAAGCTGATCATCATCCTGAAGCGCGCGATTGAGGAATTTGTATTCCCAGTTGGGACGGCCCGCGACATACAGAATCCGGTAGGGCCCCTGACCGCGATCCACCATGACAAGTCGCTTGTTGTTCACCAGCGTGGCTTCATCGGGGCCGACGGTTTGATCATCCGATTCAGCCATTTTCTCGGACTGCACATTCAGTTCATAGAAATGAATGTTGCCGGCCTGCGGCTGGAGCTGGAAACGAAACGAGAGAATCTCCTCGTCCGTCGTGACCGGTTTTATCTGGGTTTGGGAGAGTCCTGGAACGGCGTTGGTACCGATCGGTCCCGCGAGCTTCTGCTGGGTGAGCGACACGGTGATGTCCTTGGACTTGAAACCGTTGGCGGTGACTTCGGCCGTTATGGTGACGGGTGCGTCTTCAAATGCGGTTTGCGAAACGCTGATCCGGCGGATCGCCAAATCCTTCACCGGTTCATCCCCGCCGATGACCACCGGGTAGATCGGCGGCAGCGCGGAGAAGTCGGCGACGCCTTCGAGGTAGTCGGTGGCGTTGCCATCCGTGAACACCAGAATCCCGGCCAGCGGCATCCCCCGAAAGCGTTCCCGGACCGATTGCAGGCCGCCGATCAGCGCGGAACCGTTCCCGGAGAAATCAAGCGCCTTGAAGTCGCGAATCGACTGGAGCCGCGAATCGAAGATGTAATCGCGGACCTGAAAGTTCTCCGCGAGCGAATCCTGCCAGCCGTCGGCGGTGGTGTTGAGCATGGTTTTCATCGCTTCACCACGGCTTTGATCAGAACCCGGATCGTAGATCTGCATCCCCTGGCTGTTGTCCACCAGGACAGTGAACCAGTTCGCGCCGGGCCGCGCACGTTGGGACGTCCACATGGGTTCCAGCAGGCAGATGAGAATGATGGCGGCTCCGAGTGCGCGCAGGAGAATGCCGACATAACGAAGCGGGCCTTCAAGAGGGCTGCGACGGTAACCCCACCACGCGAGGGCGACCGCGACGAGCAGCGAGAACACCACCGGCCAGCGCCATTCACCTGCTTCCAAAACCAGTCCGGCGAACATCATCTAGTTGTCACTTCCGAGTTTTTCATAGTAGCTGCGAACCAGTTCGGAATATCGGCCCGGGACTGGATCGCGGTCAATGGCGATCAGACTGTCGGGATCTTGACGACGCTGGAGTTCCTCCCGAACCTTTTCCCGAATGGCTTCCAATGGACGCAGAATCTTGGTCTGCACCATGTCCCATTGCGGCGGCTTGCTGTTGCGCTTGAAATCAATCCGGACGTCGCGCGCAAGATCACGCACGGTGGCCAGCTCCTGACGCAGCTCCTGATCATCGATCATTTCCTCGACGTTCCGCAACTGGTCCGTCCACTGCGAGTAACCCTCGCCGGTGAAAATGCCGGGCTGGTCTTCGGGACCGCCGCCGCCTGAACCACCACCGCCACCGCCACCGCGTTCTTGCTGGCTGTTGTTACGCGCGGCCTGAATGAGGGAACTGCCTTGTTGTTGGCCGCCTCCCTGTCCTTCACCCGATTGTCCGCCCTGACCCTGCTCGCCTTGGCCTTGCTGACCTTGGCCTTGCTGACCTTGGCCTTGCTGACCTTGGCCTTGCTGACCTTGGCCTTGCTGACCTTGGCCTTGCTGACCTTGGCCTTGCTCGCCTTGGCCTTGCTCGCCTTGGCCTTGCTCGCCTTGGCCTTGCTCGCCTTGGCCTTGCTCGCCTTGGCCTTGCTCGCCTTGGCCTTGCTCGCCTTGGCCTTGCTGACCTTGGCCTTGCTGACCTTGGCCTTGCTGACCTTGGCCTTGCTCGCCTTGGCCTTGCTGACCTTGGCCTTGCTGTTCAGATTGTTGACCGGGCTGTTGACCGGAGTTGTTTGCGGCGAGATCTCGTCCAAGTTCGCGGGTGAGATTTTCGAGTTCCCTGCCCGCTTGACGAAGAGCCTGCAGGTCGTCGCCGAGAATGCTTTCGGCTGCGTTCTCGACATCATCCTTCAACTTCTGAACGCGCTTCTCGGCCAGCTTTTGAACTTCTTGAGCGTACGGAGCGTAGCCGCTTTCCAGCAGCTGGCTGCTCAGCTGGTAGGTCGCTTCCAGATCCGATTCGTCGTCGCTCTTCAACGAATCGTAAGCCTGTTGAAGCATGCGGGGCAGGGCATCGCGCGTCTGCTGCCCCCGGTTGGCGTCGCGATACGTTTCGTAAAGCTGACGCGAGAGCAGCGGCTCGGCGATCTCCGCCTGGTCGCTGACCTGACGGATGTTTTGCAACAAATTTGTCAGCGTTTCCTGCTGGCTGCTGAGCTCTTTTGACAGGGCTTCTTTCAAGGGCGAGTCGCTCAGGGATTTTTTTTGTTCGCTGCCGGTCAGCGATTTGAACTGCTCCTGCAGCTCGCCTTCTTTTTTGGCGAGATCCCGGGCGGTTTCGCGGAGGTCACGCATCTGCTCGTTGAACTCGTTGGAGGAACGTTGCCGGAAATCCTCACGCATTTGCTGAAGCTCCTGCTGCGCCCGGGTGCCGGACGCGAGGGCGGAAGATACCTCACCTTCCTCAAGCTTCTCGGCCGCCTTTTGCATTTCGTCGCGAGTCTTCTCAAGCTCCTTGCGGGACTCTGCCATGCGCGACTGGTTTTCCTGATTGGCCATGCGCTGGTTCACTTCATCCAGTTCGTTGACGAGCTGTTGCTGTTGTTCCTGAAGCCGTTTCAACTCACGACGGAGCTCCTCCTTTTCCTTCTCGTTGTCAGCGGCGAGCAATGCTGTCTGCAACTCCTGTAGACGCTCGTTCAAATCATCTTGGCGACGGGCAAGATCCTTGAGCCGGCTGAGCACCTGCAAGTCTTCGCTCTGCTCGGAGGAAATCTGGGGCGACGTGGCCTGTCGCTCGGTTTCGTAGCGGTCCTCTTCCTGTGCGAGTTCCAGTTGATCGAGCTGTTGTTGGCTGCGATTGCCGCCGCCACCTCCGCCGCCACCTTTGCTGCGGGACACTTCGAATTCGCGAGCCTGGAGTCGCAGCAAATTGGCGTAGGCGATTTTCTCGGCGGACATCGCGTCGGACAACGGTTCCAGCTCAGGCCCGTCCGCCGCCAGCGTGAGCACGGCGCTGGCATCCTTCATCGCCGCCGTCGCCTGCTGCAGAAACAGTTTCATTTTAGCGTCCCGCATCTGCCCGCCCGCTTCCTCGGCCTCGGTGATCGCCACTTCCTGCGATTCCTGAATCACCACCACATTCTCTGCGTAACCTTTGCTCGGGGTTTCCGACCGTTCAAAACGCTTCACGTTCCAAGTTGCGGACATGATTTCTTTTTGAAGTTTGAGGAGCTTGGTCGCGGGACTCTCCTCCTGCTGCCCTGGAGGCCCGGCGTCGGTCTGTTGTCCCTCGCGGTAGATTTCATCGAGAGGCCGGATTTCGCCGAAAAACATGTCCCCCTCGTTCAACCGGGCGCTGCCGTCCGGGCCGTAATCCTCCGCCCACAGATAATAGGAAACCAGGTCGTCGGTCTTCACCTTGAGATCTTCGAGCATCAGCAGATATTCGCCCGACCGTTTCTCAAACCGTCCCGCCGTCTGCCCGAGCTCGAGCATCGTGGTGTCACTGCCGTTGATGGAATACGCGAGGCCGTAGCGCACCAGACCGAAGTCATCGCTCAACTCGGACTCAAACCGGACTTCCTCCAACGGCGAGAAACGCTGGTCGCCTCTCGGTGACGTCAGCTTCAGCGCGGGCGCCTCGTTGGCCAGAACGGAAATGGAAATCTCATCAGGCACGCGATTGGTCCGGCCGTCGGCGTCCACCAGCGTCAGGTAATATTTTTCACTGATCAACAAGGTCCCGGACACGTTGAATACATTCGAGCTTTGCGCGTCCGGCGTCAGGACCAGCTCGGTGCCGTTGGTGCTCCAAAGCTGTGCCTTCGCGACCGGTTTGTTCAGTGTGAGCTGGTAATTGAGCTTCGTGCCCTCCACGGCGTTGATGCGGCGCGTATCCTCGATCAACTTTGGCGTGAGTCCGGTGTATTGCGGAAAGTTGAGCGTCGCATCCCCGCGAACGAGCCGGGGGTATTCGAACACTGTGACTTTGAACTGTGCGGTTTTGCCGTCCTCGTATTCGACCTGATAGAGAAGGTCATTGCTGATGGCGGGAATCTGCGCGCCGAATACCGGGTCGTCCAGATTGCGGTTCATCGCCAGGCGATTGGGCTGCCCGTCCGACGGATAAATCACCAGCGTGACTTCGCGCGGACCTTCCTTGGGGAACTTCGCCATCACGATCAGTGAGGTGCCACGCTCCACCTCGGCGTCGCCGGGAACAACTTCAATATCACGAACAACCGCCAGTGTGGGCGCGGAAAACTTCACCGTGGGTTCCGCCTTGAACAGCAGGGCCAGCACGACGAGCAACGCCAGTGCGCCCAGCTGGTTCAACGCGCGCATCAGGCTCAACCGGTTGTGCGCCTGCCGCGACCAACGATGGCTGCGGAAAATCTCACTCGCCCGGTCGATGACGCGTTGTTGCAGGTAATGAAGTTCGCCGGTTCGCTGGTCGGGTTCCTGTTCGGTGGCCGATTGAAGAATCGTGTTCAGCTCCGGATGTTTGGTCTCGATTTCGCGCGCAGTTGTCCGCAGATCGAGCTTTCGTGAAATCAGAAGTGACACGCCGCGAAGGAAACCGAACAGCGCGATCGCAGACACAAACCAGCCGGCGTACGGCGGCATCCAGTTGAACCAGTGATCCGCTGCGAGCAGGCCGCCGCCGATCAGCGCGGCGATCCACCACCCGACCGCCATCCGACCGTGGGCGCGGCTCCTGAGACGGCCCCGCGCAACCGGCGCGAGCAACAAATGCAATGGGTTCACTGGCATGTCTGTTTTTCCGGGTTGTGTTGATTTACCCTAGCTCAGACGCAGCGCAAGTGTCTCGCGTTAAGAACTTTTTTTTCGAGCCCCGCGAAAAAGGGTCATTGCATTGGGATGCGGCCCTTTGGTGTCATGACGGAACCGGCCGGACACCACGCAAATGAAACTGATAAAACTAGGGGCAGCCGTCCTCAACCAGACGCCGCTGGACTGGAATGGCAATCGGGAGAACATCCTCGGCGCGATCCGTTCCGCCCGTGAACAGGGCGTTTCCATGCTGTGCCTGCCGGAGCTCTGCATCACCGGTTACGGCTGCGAAGACGCGTTTCTGGCGGCCGGCACCCGGCGGACCGCCTTGGAGATTCTTGCCGAACTGCTGCCAGAAACCGCCGGAATGATCGTGTCGTTCGGTCTGCCACTGATGTTTCAGAACGGCCTGTTCAACGTGGCCTGTCTCGTGGCCGAGGGGAAACTGCTCGGATTTGTCGGTAAGAAACACCTCGCCGGCGACGGGATTCACTACGAGCCGCGCTGGTTCAAACCTTGGCCGGCGGGGGTCGTGAAGGAGATCGAATTCGACGGCAACAAGTATCCGCTCGGCGATCTGTATTTCGACTGTGGCGGCGTCAAGATCGGCTTCGAAATCTGCGAGGACGCTTGGGTCGCGAACCGACCGGGAACTCAGCTCGCGAAACAGGGCGTCGACATCATCTTCAACCCGAGCGCCAGCCATTTCGCTTTTGGCAAGATCGAGGTCCGCAAACGCTTCGTGCTCGAAGGCTCGCGGGCGTTTGGCGTGACCTATCTTTACGCGAACCTGCTGGGCAACGAGGCCGGTCGTGCGATTTACGACGGCGAGGCGATGATCGCGTCCGGCGGCAAACTCGTCGCCACCGGTCCGCGTTTCGGCTACCGCAACTTCCTCGTGACCGGCGCGATCGTGGACATCGAGAGCACGCAGCTGAGCCAGGCCCGCACGGTCAGTTACGAACCCAAATTGCAAAGTGGCGAGCAGCTGTGCGTTGCGACGAAATTTGAATTTCCAAAAATCGCGCTCGCTGCCGGTAACGCGAAACCGGATGCCTGGGAAAAGTCCGAGTGGATCAAGGAAGAGGAATTTGCCCGCGCGATTTCGTTGGCGCTGTTCGACTACCTGCGGAAAAGCCGATCGAATGGATTCGTCGTTTCGTTGAGCGGCGGCGCTGACTCGTCGGCGATCACCTGCCTGATCGCGTTGATGGTGGAATTCGGTGTCAAGGATCTCGGATTCGAAGGATTCAAAAACAAGCTGGGCCACATCAAAGCGTTGACCGAAGCGCCCGACAACAAGGGCATCGTCAAAGCGATTCTGACGACGTGTTATCAAGCCTCGGCCAACAGCGGTCCGGTCACGCGCAACGCCGCCCGCAAGCTCGCCGAAGCCGTCAATTCAGATCACATTCAGTTCGACGTGACGGAACTCGTGAGCCGCTACGTGAAGATGGTGGAGCAGGGGATCTCCCGCGAGTTGACCTGGGAAAACGATGACATCGCGCTGCAGAACATCCAGGCCCGCGTGCGCTCGCCGGGAGTGTGGATGATTGCCAATATTCGAAACGCGCTCCTGCTCTCGACCAGCAACCGCTCCGAGGCCGCCGTGGGTTATGCCACGATGGATGGCGACACTTCGGGCAGCCTCAGTCCGATCGCGGGCATCGACAAGGCGTTCCTTCGACAATGGCTCAAATGGCTGGAGAAGATCGGGCCGGCCAATGGCGCACCCATTCCCGTCCTCAAACTGGTGAATGAACAACAACCGACCGCCGAACTGCGTCCCGTGGAATCGAAGCAGACTGATGAATCGGATCTCATGCCGTATCCACTGCTCGACGCGATTGAACGTGCTGCCATTCGCGACAAACAAATGCCAGGTGAAGTATATGATCGCATGAGCGTTCGTTTCCCAGAATACACCTCGAAACAGCTGCTCGAATGGGTCGAACGATTCTTCCGACTCTGGTGCCGCAACCAATGGAAACGCGAACGCTACGCCCCATCATTCCACGTCGACGACGAGAATCTTGATCCGAAAACCTGGTGCCGCTTCCCGATCCTCAGCGGCGGGTTTGAACGCGAGCTGGCGGAACTGCGAGCGAAAGTTGGGGGTTAAGTTTTTTGGATTCGACTGTTTCATTTGATGAGGGTCTGGAGTTTAGAAAAGACTTAGAGTATCCGCTCGTCGCTTAGCTCCAATGTTGAATTAAGTTCTCGTTTAAATAATAAAAAGTAATGTTTAACGATAAAAATATATTGCATTACATTTTCGCTCCAGCTAAAGGTGGTCTATGGAAAACGATGAAAATGCGGGTTTGTATTTGAACCGGATCACTAAAGTTAGCCGGGGGCTGATAAAGCTGTGTCTTCTACAAATGATCTATTGTTGTGTCATGGTGGTTCTGATGCTGAGTTTGCCAATCGTCGAGGTGACTCCATTGTATTCCGATCCGTCGGCACTCCGAACTCGGGGCTCAAGTGAAAATCAAGTATCTGAAAAAGAACCGGGCTGGCCATCTGATAATTTTCGATTGGTTCTCAACCTCACGGAACGAAGCCCCTCAATCCTGAGGTTCAGCTATGAGCCGGGTCCTTCGACAATCCGACAAGGAGACGAATGGATCGCCCGAGTTTGTGCGGTTCCATTTCCACTCTACTATCTGTTCGGAGGATTTCTCTTCTTTCGGCTGTTTCGATCGTTTGAAGAGATGAAGATCTTCAAACTGGAAACTGTTTGCATGCTGAGATGGATCGGGTGCTGGTTGATTGGTTTGAATGTCATGAACCAGCTTTACGAATTTTCCAGTTACCTTTGGAGCTTGGATCCCTCCGCGTCGATTGCGTTCGAAAGTACTCTTTTCTTCGGGCTCTTCATATTGGTGGTCGCCTGGATCTTGGAGGAAGCGAGCCATCTGGCGAAGGAGCAATCGTTAACCGTATAACAAACTTTCGTGGCCATTATTGTAAACCTCGACGTGATGCTTGCTAAGCGCAAGATGCGGCTGAATGACCTCGCAAATGCCGTTGGCATCACGCCTCAAAACCTTTCCATTTTGAAAACTGGAAAAGCCAGGGCGGTTCGGTTTTCCTCATTGAACTCAATTTGCCAGGCGCTTGATTGTCAGCCCGGAGATATTCTGGAACACCAAAAGGATCAGGAAGAGTAGGTCACATACGTCGTCCTGGAAAGAGTTCTGACTATCGAAAACATTGGGTTTCCCGCTTCGGGGTCTATTAGCGCCGCTGAGATGACTTTTCTTCAAAGCTTGTAGCAGCCGACGTGAGGAGGCTCTGATTTTCCATCCGGACCTGCGGGAAAAAACGAGGAAGTCAGAGCCTCGTTACCTCGTCTGCTACGGCGGAGTTGTGAGGCTCCTTCTAAACTCGAATGATCACCGATCTGGCGGAAGCCTGTCATGGACTGCGCCGCCAGGCTCTTCCACCGCAATCCAAGGAGCAACGTCGCCGATCTGTGTTGCTGAAAAATTCCGACCCTCGACGACGCTGGATCGACAGAAGGTGGATTGTCGGGTTGGTTGTCTGAATGCGGACTGCGGCCGGAATGGCTGCGGTCCGGGGGTAAGGTGTTTCCGGCAGCTTGCTGGAAAGTTGCGGTGCCGGTTTTCCACAAAAGACTGATTGTTTCTCCCTACAACACCCCGATCACTTGAATCTGGAGCAACACAAGTGGCGGTGCCCAATCGTCAAACGAAGCTGCCCTGGCTTCGTCGATCTGCCGGCTGGCAGCCGACACCACCTTGGTGATCACCCGATGATCAAGTTCAACGTCGCGCTCAGGCGCATTGCGGCGGCGAACATTCATTGAGGCAACACGCCCTTCAACGTGACAGCGATTTCTTCTTGGTAATTGCCCTACTGACTGAGAACTTCGCTCCATGCTCGGAACTGTTCGCTTTTCCATTCTCTCGATATTCGCCCTGTTCACCTTGGTGCTTGCTGGTTGGGCCGCTGAGTTGACGGTTCATTCGAATGAGGAACTTACCCGAGCAGCCCACGTTGCGAAGCCGGGCGATGTGATCATTCTTGAGGACGGTGAGTTCAGCGGCGTTCAGCTCGTCGGCCTCATCGGAACGGAGGAAAGCCCGATCACTATTCGCGGTCGTTCAGCGGAACAACCGGCCCGGTTTCGCGGCGGCAATACCGGATTGCAACTGAGTGGTGCGAAAAACGTCACTCTGCGTTACCTCGATGTCCGTGGTGCTTCCCTCAACGGCATCAACATCGACGACGGCAGAGACAAGGCGAACCCCGCGACCGGCATTGTGGTCGACCAGTGCCACTTTGCCGACATTGGTCCGCGCGGGAATCATGACGGGCTCAAGCTGTCGGGTTTAGATCAGTTTGTGGTGACGCAATGCAGCTTCGCCGGGTGGGGCGGCTCCGCGATCGACATGGTCGGCTGCCATGACGGCGTCGTACGGAACTGCACCTTCACCGGCAAGGAGGGTTTCTCGCAGTCCAACGCGATTCAGATGAAGGGCGGCAGTGCGCGGGTCCGGGTGATTTCCAACGCGTTCCGCGACGCCGGGGAACGTTCCATCAACATCGGCGGGAGCACCGGTCTGGAGTTCTTTCGTCCTCGTGTTGATGATTTCGAAGCGCTCGACATCGAGGTCGCCGGCAACACATTTGTGGGAAGCATGGCGCCGATTGCGTGGGTCACGAGCGCGGTTGGACATGTGCATCACAACACCATCATTCGCCCGGGAAAATGGGTTGCGCGCATTCTTCAGGAGAACACTGCGTCACAGTTCAAACCCGCGCACGACGGTGTGTTCGAATACAATCTCGTGGTGTTCGATGACAACGTGCGCACGTTCGTCAATGTCGGTGGTGGCACTGCGTCGGAGACCTTCACGTTTCGTCGAAACGCCTGGTTTGAAACGGGGGCGGTCTCCAACCAACGCAGACCAAGCCTGCCCACCGACGAGATCGAAGGCATTTATGGAATTGATCCGGAGATCACCTCGGCCGACGATGGAGATCCGATCGCAACTTCCGAGAACCCCGCTTTGCGTGGGATTGGTGCTGATGCTTACCCATCGTCCGATGACGCCGTTCCGGTAGCACGCTAACTCAAGACACTCTTCGCTTCCGCCCCCCACCGATTTACGCTGTGCCCAGCGCCGGCAGGTGCGACGTCGTTGTAGGATTTGCAGCCCGAAAACACACCGAGCTCCGAGGGTGCGGGATATTCCGATGCCGCTCCAGACGGAGCCCAATCCATACGAAAGAACCTGAGCTACAAAGATTCCGCCCCGGACGGGGCGAGGCCAGCAAACGAACGGACAGTTTCATCGGATTCGCAGGTAGGGCAGCGTCGCTCTGCGCGCGCCGCCGGAAGCCGGACGTGGTTTCAAACTTGGAGAACCGTTGATGGATCAGAATTCACTTAGCCCGTCGCGGACCGCGCGGACGTTGCCATCTCCGCGCCACGCTTTCAAACGCCTTCGGGAGAAGAGAGCCCGTCGCGTGGAAAGGTGGGGCGAGACTCTCCGAGCGAGTCTTCGGAGGCTTTGCGGCAACCGCCAGTTCGCCTCAGCCACCGATATCAAAACAGTCCGTTCTTTGAAGAGGTCTGGTTACGAATTGACAGGCACGTGCGTTCGTGGGCGTCTCGTGCGCCCGCAGGTTCGCCCGGAGGGCTCTCCCCACCCTGCGCGCTTTCAAACGCACCCTCCGGAGAACGCCAGCTTGAATTCTAGGCTCAACAAAGGGTAGGGTCGCCAATCACATGATCGCTTTTTTAAAGACTGCTTGCCTGTCGATGGTGTTATTGTGTCCGGTTCTGATTTCGCAGGCCGATGAGTCCAGGCCAAACATCGTGTTCATCCTGGCGGACGACCTGGGTTACGGTGAACTCGGGTGCTATGGACAGACCAAGATCCGCACTCCGAACATCGACCGGCTGGCGGAGCAGGGGATTCGGTTCACGCAGCACTACACCGGTGCGCCGGTTTGTGCTCCTGCGCGTTACACTTTGTTGACCGGGCAGAACCTCGCCCATGCGGAGATTCGCGGAAACAAGGACTCGGGAAATGGCCGTGTCTTCCCCGGACAATGGCCGATCTCGGACGGTGTGATCACAATCGCGGAAGTGTTGAAACAGGACGGTTACGCGACGGGCGCGTTTGGCAAATGGGGGCTGGGTCCGTCCAACACCACCGGTTCACCCATGAAGCAGGGTTTTGATCGTTACTACGGCTACAACTGCCAGCGGAACGCGCACAGTTACTATCCGCTGTTCCTGGACTCGAACGAGAGTGAAGTCGTGATCAACCGGGGATTGATCTACGGCCATCAACAAAAACCGGAGGGCGAGGTAAAAGACGAAGCTTACCGCCTCGCGAACTATGCGCCGGACATGATTCTGAAGGAGGCGCTGAAGTTCGTTGATCAGAACAAGGACAAACCGTTCTTTCTCTACCTGCCGTTTGTTGAACCGCATGTTTCCATCCAGGCGCCGCAGGACTGGATTGATCGCTATCCAGAAGAGTGGGACGAGGAGAAGGGCGCGTATCGCGGGCAGAACGGTTACCTGCCGCACTCGCGACCCCGTGCCGCGTACGCCGCAATGATTTCAGATTTGGATGAACACGTCGGCGCGGTCCTCCGCAAATTGGATGATCTCGGCCTCGCGGAAAAGACGTTGGTTGTTTTCACATCAGACAACGGGACCACCCACGGAGGCAGTGATCCGAAGTTTCATATTGGCGGTGTTGATGCCGATTTTTTCAATTCAACTCTCGATCTGCGCGGCTGGAAGGGAAGTATTTTCGAAGGCGGAATTCGCGTGCCATGCATCGTGAGATGGCCGGGCAAAATCGAACCTGGCACCACCACTGGTGTTCCTTCGTACTTTCCGGACTGGTTCCCGACGCTGTGCAATATCGCCGATACCAATCCTCCGCCGGGAGCGAACCTGGACGGAATCGATCTCACGACAGTTCTCCAAGGTGGCGCGGCGCCGATCCGTGAAGAACTGATGATTTGGGATTTTAACGACTACGGCGGGCAGGTGGCCATTCGCGACGGTAAATGGAAGGCTGTTCGACGTGAGCTGAAGCGAACACCGACGGCGTGGGAGTTGTACGACATCGATTCGGACCGAAGCGAAAGCATCGATCTGGCGACGAAACATCCTGAAGTCGTCGAACGACTCGAAGCGGAGTTTATACGCACGCGAATGGGAGAGCCCGATTTTCCGAATCCGGTCTATGACTGAGATTTTTCTTTAGCCACGGATCTCCCTGTGTGGGACAGATTGAACACGGACAAGGAAATCGACAGCGAGATGCTGACCGGTTGCTGGGTCGTGCGATGGGGGATGTTCTGGCCGCCTGACCGTTTGCGCGGCTTCCCCCATTGGAGGAGCCCATCAAGTTTTCAAATTCGGTCACGCCAATTCCTGGAACAGAACAGGGTTTTCGTTGTCCCAACTTCGTTAAACGGCTAGGGTTTCTTCACATGCGAAGACTGAAAAATTCATTGATCGTTCATTTGACGTTTGATGCGCAGGCAAAATAGAGGAATGAAAAAGACGCTCATTGGGTGGCTGGTGGCGGCGTTGATTTCGACGCAACTTTCGGCAGACGAATCGCTGAAACACTGGCCTCAATGGAGGGGACCAACTTGGAATGGCGTCGCGTCGCAAGCTGATCCTCCAATTACCTGGAGTGAGACGGAGAACTTGCGGTGGAAGACCCCGCTCGAGGGCCGCGGGAAAGGGACTCCGATTATCTGGGGGGATCGGATCTTTCTTCTGACCGCGACCCCTCTCGACCAGACGATGCCCGTTCCGGATGTGATTCCGCCGGGCACGCCAAATATCAACGATCACCCTCAAGTGAGTGGTTCGTGGAAACCACAGCGGTTTGCGATCGTGTGCATCGACAGGATTTCAGGCCAGCCGCTCTGGACCCGGGTTGTTCACGAAGCAATGCCGCATCAGGGGCACCATCACAAGGGCGGTTTTGCCTCGGAATCACCCGTGACTGACGGCGAGAATATCTACGCCTATTTTGGTTCATTCGGACTCTATTGCCACGACTTCGATGGTAACCCTGTTTGGAAGAAAGATTTTGCACCGCAGGCAATGGAGGACTCGTTGGGCGAAGGCAGCTCACCGGCGCTCTTCGGAGATAAGTTGGTGATCGTCGTCGATCAGGAAACGCAGTCGTACATCGTGGCAATCGATAAAAAGACCGGCGAAGAGATTTGGAAACAAGATCGCGACGAGCCCTCAAACTGGAGCACCCCCCGCATCTTCACCCACGCCGGCCGCCAGCAGGTGGTCGTCAACGGCAAGACGGTGCGGGCGTACGATCTGGAGACGGGCAAACCGCTCTGGCAATGCGGAGGCCACACCGCGAGTGCGATTCCGATGCCCGCGATCGGACACGGACTGTCTTTCACTGCCAGCGGTTGGCGGAAGGATATGTTCCAGGCAATTCGACTGGGACAAACCGGTGATTTGACCGGGAGCGAAAACGTGGTTTGGTCGCTCACTCGCGGGGTTCCCTATGTTCCATGCCCGATGCTCTGGGGCGACGAGATCTATCTGCTCGAGGACAAGAGTTTCTTCTCGTGCCTCAACGCCACCGACGGCGAGGTGCATTACCTGAAACATCGTCTGCCTGGCGTCCTCAACTTCAGCGCATCGCCCGTGGGAGCAGCGGACCGCATCTACCTGCTGAGCGAAGAAGGCAGAGCGGTCGTCCTTCAACGCGGCCCGGAAATCAAGGTGCTGGCGATAAATGAACTGGATGAAACGTTCTACGCCTCACCGGCCATCGTGGGCGACACGATTTATCTTCGAGGCGAGAAGCATCTGTTCAGCATTGGGAAACCTGCGCATTGAGGGGGCAAACCGAATGCCTGTTGGGACTGGCGCCACCAAGTTGAGATCGAATAAATTCAGTGCCCTTCAGTTTCGGTATTTGAATCGATCACACGTCTCCAGCAACTCACGCTTTCAATCTTGGATCCGCCGATTTAATCGTTACCGGTCGGTTTTCGATGATTTCAAGGCATCGTTCGAGTGTTTCGTTTTCCAGTCGGTGCATGGCCTCTGAAGTATAGAAGGTGAGGTGCGGAAGAAGGATGACATTCTCCATCTGATAAAGCCTGCGGAGGAGGTGGTCTGTTTGGTTGAGGGGCTCCTGGCTGAAGACGTCGAGGCCGGCACCGGCGATCTGTTTTTCCTCAAGGGACTTGAGCAGTGCCATCTCGTCGACGAGTGCGCCGCGGGCTGAATTGATCAGAAATGCCGTCGACTTCATGGCTGCGAGTTCTTCCGGGCCGATGACGTGTCTGGTCTCTTGATTTAAAACCGCATGAAGCGAGACAAAGTCGCACTCGCTGAGCATTTCGCGGAGATTTTCATATTTTTCAATTCCCTTGTCAGCCATCTCCTCGCGGCTCTTGTGAGGGTCATGCCCGATGACCCGGGCACGAAATCCTGCCCCGGCCATTCGAGCCATGCTGGAACCAATTTTTCCACATCCGACGATCCCCACCGTTCTTCCCGCGATATCACAGCCCAACCACTTCTGTTCCGGCCAGGCCCACGATTCGCGCTGCATGTGTTTCTGCAGTTGGGGCAGCTTTTTGGCGAGAGCCATGAGCATGGCAAAGGCCCCTTCTGCAACGGTTTCCTCCGCATATTCCGGAATGTTTACCACTGCAATTCCCCGGGTGTGAGCGGCGCGAATATCAATGGCATCAATCCCCACCCCGTATTTCACAATTCCCTTCAATCGGGGAGCCGCTTCAATGACCCTAGAGGTGACGGGTGTATAGCACATCAACAACAACTCGCAGTCCGACACCGCTGCACAGAATTCATCCTCACTGATCCCGTCAGGTAACAGCACCAGCTCGTGGCCCCACTCGGTCAACTTCTCGTCCACCAGTGGAGTTTCCAGTTCCATGTCTGTTCGGATTATTTTCATATCAGTCCATTGGAAAGAGAGCGTCAATCCCGCAATTTAGCTCTCGCCGACGCGCCTGATGACTCGCGTGGAGTACATCTGCTGAAATCCATTGCATCAGATGTGACGTGGTTTGAGGATTACTTGGCTCACCTCTTTTTGTTCGAGATCCTCGACCAACAGCTGAAGCTGTTGGCTGTCCGCATTGATACGAATCAAGCGGGCTTGGGTCAGGTTCGGTCCGCCGCCGACGACCTGATAAAGCGGATGTTCCTGGCTGGGTTGATCGATCCGGTGGCGATGGGTATGTCCGCTGAGTATCATCTGGCATCCGGCATCGATGAGCGTTTGCATCCAGAGTTTCTGTCCGTAGCCCGAGTAACCCGCGTAGCCGGTTTCGCCCATGCCATCATTGTCGCCCGCGAGTCCACGTAACGGGATGTGGCAGAATGTGAGAAGATATGACGCCGATGCGATCTCAGGTTGTTTGAGTGCTTGAACCAGCCATTCTTTCTGAGCGGCGCGGTAAGGTTCATACGCCGCCATCCCACCCCAGACATCGCGGGCATCGGGTTTGTCTTCTCCGGTGTCGAGAAAGATCATGGCGACTGGGCCGATGCGTTTGGCAAAACAATATCGCCCCCCGGCAATCGGAGTTGTGGCGAGTCCGTCCGGATCGTTGGCATCCGTTGGCCACGGAAGGAGCGCCTCAGGCATGGTGCGGGCGCTTTGTCCGCGCGCGTCGTGATTGCCCAACGTGAAGAACAGCGGACGCGTCGACGCCCATCCGCCGCTCGCAGGATCGCTTGGGTGTTGTCCGGGAGTCAGGCAGATGCGCGCGACCTGTTCAGGGGTGTCAAAGGTGTCGCAGGAGTCACCATTCCAGATCAGTGCGTCGGGATTAATCTGGTCAATGCGGGAGGCCAACGTCGCGACCGTATCTTCGTGATCGTGAGTGTCGTTGACCATGACGAGCGAACATGTTTTTGCGGAGGCCGTGGGTAGTTGAACCTCGCGGATTTTCCCCGGGATCGGCGTGCCACGTTCAATGGAGTAGGCGTTTTCATAACGCACCGGCATGGTGACGACGCGATAGAAAATAGTGGCTCCCTCGGGAACACCGGTGACCCGTGCGGACAAGGAGTGTTCGCTCATTCCCATCAATCCGTGGTGAGCGGGTTTCGCGATGTTTCCCAGTTCCGCAGTGGTCCCCCATTCGACCCAACCGGTGGCCATGCCGCCGATTCTCCAGGAAACGTTGAATGAAGTTTCCGTTGGATTTTGCACCACTGGCGGACTCAGGACCTTGAAGTTCCCGAAACCACTGGCGGTCGTTGTTGTGTTTTCGGCTGCCCTTCCTATGGCGGGCAAGGAAGCGACTGCGGCGAGGCTGCCAATAAATGTTCTGCGTTTCATGGCGAATAGTGTTTGTGTGAAGCGACAATTAGAGCGCCGGTTTTGGTTCTTCAAGGTTTATAGTGGGTAGAGGGTGAGCTTTCCGCAGAAGAACAGGATGCGAATCCGGTAATTGCGGAAGCTGCGGAAGCCTCGGGCGGCGGCTTTGATACTTTGAATCTTAGAGTTCAACCCTTCGGTCACCGCGTTGGTGATGTGATGCTTCAGATAGGTCAACAAGTTGTCCAGATGGCGCTTGAGCATCTGCGCCACCTTTACCAT
>Ga0209390_10004622_pt1 | contig 20467 bp, 13 predicted proteins | sample BON01_FD_187212 | JGI IMG/M metagenome (GOLD analysis project Ga0209390, IMG submission 187212) | Freshwater microbial communities from Lake Bonney liftoff mats and glacier meltwater in Antarctica - BON-01 (SPAdes) (version 2) | ecosystem: Environmental > Aquatic > Freshwater > Ice > Glacier...
GTTGAAAAATGGTACGAAATAGAACCTGAATTATTTAAAACAACACCCAATGAATTTAAAAACAAAATCCTAAGTTTACAATCTGATCTTAATCAACTTCCATCAACAACCTTGTGAAACTCGACACTTACCGTCTAAAGAAAGAAGGGATTCCATTTAAAATTCTGAAAGCAAGAAATCCTATTGGGGAGAAGAATCAATACTGAATTTAACAGACAATACACCAGTTGAGGTGGGCGCAACTTGGTTTGGTAATCAGCATGCTCATCTTAAATCACTTTTAAGTGAGTAAGGCATTGAATACTTCCAGCAGGCAATGGATGGCAAAGTATTCTTTCAGCAATTTGATACGTCACCAGCAGAATCCGTACAAATCCCATCTCAACCATCGAGTTACAGAATCGCTAGTAGCAGCTCCAAGTTGATAAACACCTTATACCAAAAATTAGATTCAGACGATATCTTACTCAATCAAACTGTTAGAGAAATTAAATCCTATGAAAATTCTTTTCAAGTAATCACAAAAGAGGTCTTGGAAGGCGACATTGCTGTTTTATCCATTCCTCCTAATTGTGAGCGAAAAGAATATTATTCGAGCCTCCATTACCAAATAATTTAATAGAAATAGGCAAGCAAACACAGACTTGGGTGGAGGATTCCATTAAAATTGCTTTGACCTATACCCAACCATTTTGGGAACAAGAGCCTCTATCAGGCACTTTATTCAGCAATACTGGACCAATTACCGACCTCTATGATCATTGTAATCGTGGAAAATCCAGCTACATACTTTGCGGATTGATAAACTCATCATTTAAGAATCTCGCTTATATAGAAAGATGAGTCCTTGTGATTAATCAATTAAAAAGTGTTTCTGGAAGTAAAGCGGTAGCGGTTCTTGACTGCAAGGAATGCATTTGGAGCGACGAAGAAAATACCTTTGAGGAATCTTATATTCCGCTTTATCCTCATCAAAATAATGGAAACCCGATTTTTAGCAAATCCTTTTATGATGATAAATTATTGATTTCCGGTTCTGAATCAGCCGCAAAATTTCCCGGAAATATGGATGGCGCAGTGTACTCAGCAAATTTGATTGCTGGAAAAATCACGAACGCAGGACAACTTCAATAAAATACCATAACAGCAAATAAGCCAGCCAGTACCAGTTCAGACTTTTGGATTCAATTCATTATCTTACAGTTAACAATTTTTTGAAGGTTATGAAAAAGAGATTTCGAAATCTCAGCGTTTTTATTAGAGAAGTGAGTTTGATTCCTAGCTCAATTAAGTAGGTTGAAACGGACATTCCGGCATTTATCGGCTATACTGAAAAGTCGATTCTTCGAGGAAATCCAGTTTTAAATACCCCAACAAGAGTCAACTCTTTTTTAGAGTTTGAACAAATTTTTGGCGAAGCCTTTCCCTCCAAATTTGAAATCGTACCCGCTCTCCTTACCGATCCATTTCCGATTAAGCTTAACAATCAACCTAAGAGCCTTTCATTCTTACCAAATCAACAAGGTTTTCTCTACTATTCGGTGAAAGCCTTTTTCGAAAATGGCGGAGGAATATGCTATATCGTCTCTGTGTGGAATTATGCTGGGGAGGCAAATTTGATTGTTGAAAAAACTGCTTTGCTAAATGGTCTTAATGCTTTGGAAAATGAAGGTATTCCTTCTATTTTGGTGATTCCTGATGCTGTTTATTGGGAGAGCTTGGATCGCATGTTTATCAGCAAATGCTAGCGCATTGCGGAGCAAAACGGAATCGATTCTCGATTTTGGATATTCCAGAAGCATATCAGAGTTTGAATTCCGTAAATAATTGTGTCTCTAAATTTAGAAATAAGATCGGAAATCATCACTTGGCCTTTGGAGCAGTATATTATCCATGGCTTTATTCTAATATTGCTTTAGGTCCCTCACTGGATATTCTTGATCATTTCAAACTTCTAGAGCTTCAGCAAGTCCTACCTGAGCCACATGCACATACATTTTTAAATTCTAGCCCAGCACCTTCTGGAAGCTACCTTCACCAGGGACTGATAGGCTTTAGTCCTACTTACATGGCAATGATTGAAGGGATTCAAAATAAACTTGGGTTATTACCTCCTTCGGGGTTTATAGCTGGCATCTATGCACGAACAGACCGAGAAAGGGGTGTCTGGAAAGCCCCCGCAAATGTTGCCATTAATTCTGTTTACAAAACGGCCATTTCGATATCAGATACCGAACAGGAAGATTTAAACCGTCCAAGTTCTGGCAAATCAGTTAATGCAATTCGGGAATTTTCAGGAAACGGAATTATGGTATGGGGAGCTCGGACTCTTGCAGGAAACGACAATGAATGGCGGTACATACCTACAAGACGGACAGTAATAATGATTGAACAATCCCTAGAAAAGGACCTTCAATTCGCCATTTTTGAGCCCAATACTTCAAACACTTGGTTGACTGTCAAGAATAGCAGTACCAATTTCCTTACAAGTATTTGGAGTTCGTGAGGATTAGCCGAAGCTAGAGCTAAGGAGGCTTTCTATGTCCAAGTTGGCTTAGGTGAGACTGTGACTGCCCAAGATATTATCAACAACCGAATGATTGTCGAAATCGGGATGGCAATGGTTCGCCCGGAAGAGTTTATTATAATAAAAATTACATTAAATCTTCAGCGATAATTTAAACCCCCTCCAAGGGTTTGGAACCCTTGGAGGGTTAGTTCGCAAAGCTTTTCGAAGTTTATAATCCCGAAGTTTTCTCTAAAGGTTTGTAACCTTCATTGTTGTTCTGTTCATTTTTTCCAAACCTAATCGTTCAAGATTACAAATGCTGGATCATAAGATCTAAACTATTAAAGCGCTCTAAAATCTTGGTTCTAGTCTCTCGGCTTTAAAAGCTTGGTGCTTCCGTCTAGCTACTTGATAATTCAAATTCATTTCCATCCTCCCGAACTTACACAGCAGTTCTAACAAAGATTGTAGCGGGAGGAAGTTTCAAATCTGATCCTAAAAACCCCCGGTTCCGCAGGCTTCACCGGGGGCCATGAATCGTTTCACCACTTCGTGGTTTTTATCCAGATGCTTGATGCTAATTCTCAATTCTTGCAAGGTCCTCTTGATAATAGAAATCCTTCTTTTAGTTCTTGGTTCTAAATTCTTGTCGCTTGGCTCTAAAGTCTAGTATCTTGATACTTACGTCTAGCTACTGGTTACTTTAAAACTTACTTCTCTACTCCAAATCGATACTCGATCAAATGCTCGTATTTCTCGCCTGGATTCAAGATCGGTGATGGAAAGTTTGACTTGTTGATTGCATCTGGCCAATTCTGGGATTCCAGACAAAAACCCCAGTACTTATCGTAGGTTTTACCTTCGGCTCCAGCGAATTTATTCAAGAAATTTGCAGTGTAGAACTGCACCCCAACATTATCGGAATACATATCCATCGTCCGACCTGATCCTGGGTGAAGCACATGTACAAACTGTTTCATCTCCTTACTTGGAGCAAGTTTCATGATCATATTATGATCAAAACCATCTCCATTCGCCGTGATTTGATCTCCAAGTACTGTCGCTTGTCTAAAGTCAAAAGGAGTTCCTGTCACGTCTTTAATCTCACCCGTTGGAATCAAACCCCCATCTATTGGAGTATAAGTATCTGCATTGATTTGGAAGATGTGATCAGTAACAGGACCGCTAATTCCACTTAGGTTAAAATAGGTGTGATTGGTCAAATTGACAATCGTTGGGGCATCAGTTTCTGCCTCAAACCGAATCCGAAGCACATTATCCAGTGTCAACTCCATCCAAAGTGTAGTAGTCAAATTCCCGGGAAACCCTTCTTCTCCATCTACACTGAGATAGGTCATTTTTACTCCCACAATTGAGTCATTTGAATAGGGTTCCGATTGCCAGACTTTTTTATTAAAACCTTCTAATCCCCCATGAAGTGTATTGGGTCCATTATTAGCTGCCAGTGCGTAATCTTTACCATTTAATTGAAATTTGGCAGCGCCGATTCGATTGGCTACTCGGCCAGCTGTCGCTCCAAAGAATGGATTAGACTTAGTCAAAAAATCTGGAATGCTATCCAGAGTCAAGGCAATATTCTCCACTTTTCCATTTTTGTCTGGTACATGTATTCTGGAGATCAAGCCTCCATAATTACTCATTTCCACCTGCATGTGACCATTGTCTAAGGTGTATTTGAAGATTTCTTGATCAAGGATTTGAGCGACTTTTTCTACTTTGAGCATAAGGTTTATTTCTTCAGTGATGGTCTGATTTTCTTGGTTTTCAGGTTTGGATTGACAGGAGAAATTCACAATAATCAGCAAAGCTGCTCCAATATTAAGTGGATGGGAATATTTCATAGGTTGGGGTTTATTTTTGTGATTGGGATCGTAAGTTAAACGCTCAGCGATTAGGGGTCTTTACCTTCCGACAAAATTTCCTTCTATTTTCTAAGGTGATTCGTTTCGATTTTGGCAAGTTCTACATCCAGTCTTGCTCGATCAAAAAATCTCCCTCCCATCACCACAGCTATCGGACGCTTCATCGTAGATAGATCTTCCAACGGATTCTTCTCTACTATCACAAAATCTGCGGCAGCTCCCTTTTTGATTACACCCCACTCCCCTTTTTGGTCAAAATACAAAGCCGGGTTGATGGTGCCAGTTCGAAGGATTTCCAAATTGGACATGCCCGCTTTGGACATCATCTCGATCTCATGATGGATGGAAAATCCGGGAACATTAAATACCTGAGGTGAATCTGAGCTCATAATTATTGGTACACCCGCCTCATAGAGAGAAAGGAAAAGTTGATTTCTGAATTCCAGATAGGGCTGCACATTTGCCTTGGACAAAACTCCCTGACTCTCCAGAAGCTTCTTTTGAGTCACCCATTGCTGGATTTGGATTCCTGGCAGATACTTCATCTCTGGAGCCAAACGAAATGAATCCGCAGGAACGTACCCGAAATACCGGTCAAAAAGGGTAAGCGTCGGGGCAACCCAAGTTTTGTTTTTCAAGGTCATTTTAATCAGATCAGAAAGTTTATTTGGATCCGCTTCACTTACTACCAACATGCTGAAAGGCCCAGCAACAGTCGGATCCAATCTAGACTTATCCGCTATCATCGCTTCCAGATAGCCATCCATATGCTCCACAGATTTGTAGCCGTTCTGTAGACATGTTTCCAGTCCAACTGCAAGCGAGATGTGGCCTCCATAGGGAACCCCCACAGCTTTAGCTGTTTCGGCTATCGCCATAAACTTTGGCACATCCAATCCAGGATGCAGTTTCAAATGGTCGTAACCTGCAGCTTTCTGCGAACTGACCATTTGGGCACCCATTTGAGGAGATTCCACAGTATTACCGTTTAGCGACGGACCTGAAATAAACATCCGCGGCCCTGAAATATCTCCAGAAGTCACCTTCCGCTTTAACTCCAAATGAGATTCGTGACCGAGCATGCTCCGGATCCGCAGGACTCCATTTGCAAGATAGAGCCAAAGAGTCTCTTCCTGAAGCTGCGTATTCTCATTTTCAGCAACTGGCAAGTGAGCGTGCATCTCAGCCAAGCCAGGATATATAAAAGCACCTTTCCCATCCGTGATATTCATACCCAGACCACTATTTGGAAGCTTACTCATCGGCATGACTTGCATGATGACCCCATCTTTGAGTATCAAAAAACGATTCTCCAGTAGCTTTCCCGATTCCACATCGACCACGTGAACATTCCCCAGAACCATTTCTTGAGCTATTGCAAAATTAAACTCGGGAAGTGAACTGACTGCCAATATGTAAATCCAGACGGAGAGTTTATTTTTCATAATTTATTTATTTCGGTGGTCGATCAAATAAAACCTAAACTTCCTATTTCTTACTGGTTATACCCAAAAACTCCAATGCTTCACCAAGCATTTCTTCTGGTGACTTAGCTATACTGAGATTCAGCCCGTAGCTAGATTCTTCCCAAGTGGAAAATTGAGAATCCAACATTCCGGCTTTCATGTAGTGATTTTTTCTAGCGAGCATACGTTGCCAAATCAGCTCACGATCGCCTATTAAATGAATCCACTTGACCTCCGGGTTGATATGGAGGATCTGCCGATACGCCTCTTTCAAAGCCGAACAGCCCAAAACCGATCCGCCCTTGGAAGTCGACTCACGGAGCATTTCAGCTAACGAATTTAGCCAAGGCGCTCTATCCAAGTCATCAAGAGGAATCCCATCACTCATCTTCACTATGTTTTCCGCAGGATGAAATTCATCCGCATCGTAAAATGGCAACTTTAAATGCGCTGCCAAAGCGCTTCCCAGTGTAGTTTTGCCGGTACCTGATACTCCCGTGACGATCACTATCATGTCGGAATTTAGGAAAAATAATAATTTAAATCGGGCTCGGAATTCAAAAACGATCAATTCTGATGATGCTTTGAATTGATATATAATCAAATAGAAGCTTTCAATTTATCTCCTTTTTATTTAAAGTAATAGTTCAAAGTTTATCATCTTTCTAAGCTATACTTTTATAAAATTTTTATGAAAGTCTGTTTTATTCAAAAACTTTTTTCTAAATTTACTATTTCAAGTATTCGATATAAAAATCAGAGTTGTTCAAAATTTAATTTTAAAAAATCTGATTTATCCCCAAAACCAAGCAATTGTAAATCGATATTATCCTATTTATTTTATTTGAAATTTGAATTAGGAAATATATCTCATTCGGAAATTAACCTTTCAAGCCTCATATGTTAAGCAAGTATCCACTTTCTGAAGTCGAAAAGAGTTTTCTCAAGGAATCTGGCGTCGAAAAGATCAGTACGCTTATCCCATACCTGCAAGTCGACAACTTTCCAAAACTTGGGCTATTGGCCGCCTGCCGATTTTTGGAGTGGGTGGCAGCAAATCCTGAAGGAGTGATCAGTTTACCAACCGGAAAATCCCCGGAATTTTTCATTAAGTGGACTCAGTTTTTACTTGAAAATTGGGACAATAAGAAAGGCAAAGCAGTACGGGACAAATACGGTCTGGGAGCTACCAAAAAACCGGCTTTGAATGATCTGACCTTTGTGCAAATTGATGAATTTTACCCTATATCCTCCTCGCAGAAAAACAGCTTTTATGACTATGTAAATAAGTTCTATATTGATGCATTCGGACTTTCCCGGGAAAAAGCGATCTTGATTAATTCTGACGCAATCCCTTTGGCGAATGGCCTGCATTTCAGCAAGGTATTTCCAGATCTGAAAGTCGATCTTTCGCTGCGATTCCGCGATCCGCAAAATGAACAGGAGAAGCTTCAGCAAGAATCCATCTACCTCATCGATCAATGGTGTGGGGATTATGAGCAGCGGATCCGTGATGTCGGCGGAATTGGTTTTTTCCTAGGTGGTATTGGCCCTGATGGGCATATTGCTTTCAACACAAGAGGCTCGCATATTTTCTCCGTCACCAGACTGACGGAAACTAACTTTGAAACTCAGGCAGTTGCAGCAGGTGATTTGGGAGGAATTGAAGTCTCTGCCAATCGGCTTGTAATTACCATTGGTCTCGATACAATTGTATATAATCCTGAAGCTGTCGGGATTATTATTGCCGCTGGGGAAGCTAAAGCTGGAATCGTCAAAGATTCTCTGGAAACTAAGCTCAGCAATGTATACCCTGCCACGGTCCTTCAGAAATTAAAAAATGGCCGATTCTACCTCACCAAAGGAGCTGGAGTGAGGCTTACTGATTCAATGGACGCCTATTATGAAAAAGGCGAATGGACTTGGGAAAAGACAGAGCGATCAGTCATCGACCTATGCAAAAAACTAGGGAAATATGGCCATCGGATTAAATTGGCAGATCTAAAAGGGGATAAATACACCAAGTTAATACCAGATCTCTCGGAAGACACGGTAAATCAGGTCATGAAAAGTATTGAAGCCAAGCTGGCGAAAGGCTTGGAGCAAGAGACGGATCAGGTGCTTCTGCACACCGGCCCGCACCATGATGATATTTCCCTTGGAATTCTTCCACATATCACCAATCAACTCTATGAGCCTAGCAACGAAGCTCATTTCTCTGTATTGACCTCCGGATTTACGGCGGTGACGAATACATTTGTGATCGATACGCTTCAATTTACCAAAAAGCTTTTGGATGAAGGAAAAGCTCAGATGGTCAATTATGAAGACTTTTTCTCAATCGGGTATATGCTCAAAACAGATAAAGACGTCTACCATTTCCTAGCTAATGTGGCTTCTGAAAATGCATTTGAGCGTCAGCGAGGACTTTGCCATAGAGTCATCCGAGCATTGGTTATTATCTATGAAATCAAAAACAAGAATCAACTTCGAGAGACGATCAACGAGGTAATCAGTGTACTTCGAAATAGCTACGACGGAGAGAAAAACCCTTCTAAAATCCAAAAACTGAAAGGAATGATTCGGGAGTTTGAGGAAGAATTGGTTTGGGCACATTTCGGAGTGCAGGTGAAGAATGTGCATCATTTGAGACTTGGCTTCTATACAGGCGACATTTTCACCGAACAGCCCGATAAAACCCGGGATGTGGAACCGATCGTGGAAATGTTTCGAAAAGTGAATCCTACGAAGATTAGTTTAACCCTTGATCCCGAGGGTAGTGGCCCCGATACACATTACAAAGTACTTCAAGCCACGGCGGCGGCAGTCAAAAAGTGGGGCGAAGAGAAGGATCTAAGTGAACTTCGGATAATCGGATACCGTAATGTATGGTTCAAATTTGAGCCACACGAGGTAAATGTGATTGTACCTGTTTCATTAGGTGATATGTCTATGATGGAGGATTCATTTGCCAACTGCTACCTCAGCCAAGTGAATGCTTCTTTTCCAAGCTATGCCCACAATGGCAAATTTAGCACCGTTGCAAAACGAATCTGGGTCAATCAGCTGGATGCAATTCAGCTTTTACTCGGAAAGAATTATTTCTACCTCCATGAGCGGGCTAAAGTACGATCAAGTCATGGCTTGGTTTTCTTCCGCGATATGAATGTGGAGGAGTTTTTGGCTACGGCCAGAGAGCTCGAAAAATCAATTGAAGGAATGCTTTAAAAGCATTTTGATAAATTAAAACCTATGTATATCAAAAGGTTGTCCCAAAAATGATGGCTTTCTGATTTTTCAATTAACCTATTTAACCCCAGGCTTCAATAAATGGAAAAGGCCATTTTAGGATTAGACATCGGAGGCACCGGCATCAAGGGCGGTGTATTGATCAATGGACATCTGCAGGATATCCGGTCTATTTCTACTCCAGCACTGGAGAGTAAAGCCTTTATACTCGAGACCATCGCAGAGTTTATCGAATCATACTCCACTTACGAAATTATGGGCATCGGAATTGGTATTCCGGGCTTGGTAAATGTCGAAGAAGGAATCGTATTGGGACTTTCTAATATCCCTGCTTTCCAGCATGTGGAACTCAAGAAATTCCTCACCAATAGATTCGATAGACCTATTTTCATAAATAATGATGCCAACTGCTTTGCGCTTGGTGTCCACAAGTTTGGTATGGGACGCAAGTATAAAAACTTGGTTGGAATAACCCTCGGAACGGGTGTGGGTGGCGGAATAGTAATCAACGGACACCTTTACAGCGGAGTAAACTCTGCGGCAGGAGAATGGTGTAGCGCGCCTTATCGAGACCATAATTTTGAACATTATTGTAGTGGGAAGTTTTTTGCTAAATATTACCATTCCAAACCAAAACCCTTGGCCAAAGCGGCACTTGCCGGAGATCAAAGAGCTCAAAGAGCCTTTGATGAATATGGTCATCACCTGGGTGAATTGATTAAGCATATCCTATATGCCTTGGCGCCTGAAGCAATAGTACTTGGAGGCTCTATTCGAAAAACATACCCGCTTTTCAAGAAATCGATGCATCAGACCTTGTCAACATTCGGCTATGCCACGGTGTTAGAGCGACTGGAAATTTTGCTTTCCGAATTGGATGAAACTGCCATTCATGGTGCGGTGGCTTTGGTCGAACTCGAACCAGAAGCAGTCACGAATTAAGTTATTAAGTTGGTTTAGTTTGTTATAAATGCGGCTCAGTTTTGGGCCGCTTTTTTTTGAAAATTAGCGGATACCTACGGTACCAAATCGGTGCTTTTTTAACCACATAGAAAACATAGTAACATAGGTCAATCTCAAGCTATGAAAGTACCAGAGGTGCGACAACTTTGTAGATAATTTGGATCACCGTGCTTCAGGTTTTGGCCGAAAAAGACGCCAATCTGGAAAACGCGAATTCGCCAAAACAGATTGATTTTTTTTACCAAGGATACACAGAACACATAGATGTTTCACAGAGAATTCTTCATGAGATTTTTTGTGTCAGATATATGGAGCAAAAGCGCTGAAGGCGCTTCTTGTAAAAGCCATGGGCGAAACTCATGGTTACAAAAATCAAACACATTTCCAGGTTTTGACCGAAAAGAAACCAATCGGAAAACAAGGGTTCGCCAAAACGATTGGATATTTTTTTACCCTAAAGAATAAAATATGGTTTCTCAGCTGGATTCGACATAAATTCAGATTTTAAAACCTAGTGCCAAACGTAAGAGATAACGGGTAGATCATAATTCAAATTGCCATAAGAAAAGACACTTATACGGTTCGAGCGCCTTAATGAGACTAGCTATGCAGGTTTTGTTACTACCATAAACGTATCATCCTAAACCTTATCTGCAATTTTCAGAGAGCAAAAATACCTTGATAGAGATACAACAATACAATCACAATAATTATCAAATCTCTAACAGCACCATCAGAATACTACTTTTTCCATACCTTGATTTTATAAAAAACACCCTAATGCCTAATCACCTGCTTAAAGTCGCTCTAGCTCAAATCTCCCCAGTCTGGCTGAATAAAAATAAAACAATCCAAAAAGTAGCTGAGTCAATCCAAGAAGCAGCCTCCAAAGATTGTGAACTCATCATTTTTGGAGAAGGTTTAATACCGGGCTATCCATGGTGGCTCTCAATTACTCACGCTTCGGCTTGGGATGATAAAATTCAAAAAGAAATTCATGCGCATTATCTTCGAAATGCCGTCAGCATTGAATCCGGGGATCTCAAAACCATATGTGAACTGGCAAAAACCCATCAAATCGCCATCTATCTTGGGATCATCGAGCGACCGATCGACCGAGGGGGACATAGTATTTATTGCTCGCTGGTATACATCGATGCAAATGGAAAAATCAAATCTGCACACCGCAAACTACAGCCTACTTATGATGAGCGCCTGACTTGGGCTCCCGGCGATGGAAATGGCCTACAAGTTCACCAGCTGAAAGACTTTATTGTTGGAGGCTTAAACTGCTGGGAAAACTGGATGCCGCTTGTCCGTACAGCACTCTATGGTTTGGGTGAAAATCTTCACATCGCAGTTTGGCCGGGATCGGTAAGAAATACCGAAAACATCACCCGAATGATTGCACAGGAAAGTCGCTCTTTTGTAATCTCGGTTTCCAGCCTAATGCGCAAAAGTGATTTCCCCAGCGACACGCCTCATTTGGATATTATTTTAAAAGATTGCCCCGAAACTCTGGGAAATGGAGGCAGTTGCATCGCCGGTCCTGACGGGAATTGGATTCTCGAACCGGTAGCAGATCAAGAAGGTCTTCTAATAGAGACGCTGGATTTCAATCGGGTCTTGGAAGAACGCCAAAACTTCGATCCTGTGGGGCATTATTCCAGACCGGACATATTAAAACTAAACGTCAATCGGGAGCGGCAGGCAAGTGTGAAGTATGACGGATAAGTAAGCAAATTCAAATTAAAGATTGGGAAATTAGGATCAAGAAAATTAATTAGACTGGACTGATAGTCCTCGACTACCCAATCTCTATTCTCTGAATCTCCATTTTCCAAATTTCTAATTTCATACTTTCTAAGCTCCTCTTCCACTCACCTCCAAGGGAATATCTGTCAGATCCTGTACGTTGATAGGCTTGCCCGTTTCTATGCTATTCCGAGCAGCAATACCAACTAAAATAGACATGGCACCATCTCGACTTCCAGCAGACTGGCGGTAGGGATCTGCCATCGTTGGATCTTTGAAAAGCTTATCCTTCAATCGGGTATCGCCGCCACCGTGTCCACCACCGCCATACGGGATCACAATGACTTCTCGATCCCCAAAATTCTTGGTCAAATGGATTTCGTCCTCATCCTTTTCTTCCCAGGGTTGCTTTTCTTTTATCCAAGCTTCAACACGACCTTTAGTCCCATTGAATGCAATCCGATAGCCCTCATAAGGTGAATAAGTAGTCAGTGAATAACTAACCTGAACGTCATTTTTATATTTGATCTGCACCGCCATTTTATCATAGATATTGATGCTTTCCCGGAACACGCAGCCATCTCGGTGATAGCCATCATACTGCTCATTTTCCCCATATAATTTCATAAGATGCTGACTTTTGGTAATGTCCCAATGGAAATCACATTTCTCTGCATGAACACAGCCACGGCAGGTAATGCCACGAAAAGGACCATTTTTCCCATAAAACTCTAATTTCCCATACGCAAAAACCTCCGCAGGATCGGAGTCAATCCACCAGTTGAGCAGGTCAAAATGATGGGTAGACTTATGCACAAGGAGCGTCCCGCCTTTATCTTTATCCCCATGCCATCTTCGGAAATAGTCCGCGCCGTGGGATATGTCGAGGTACCAGTGAAAATCTACCGAAGTTAAGATACCTATTTCACCAGATCGAATGATTTCATAGAGCTTCTGACGATGTGGAGAATAGCGATAGTTAAACGTTACAATAAGTCGCTTTCCCGACTTCCGCTCGGCATCCAAAATCGCCTGGCATTTGAATTCATCCGTTGTCATCGGCTTTTCGGAGATGACATTGATACCCGCATTGAGACCTTTGATAATAAACTCATGGTGAGTTGAATCCATCGTTGTTACAATCAGAATATCGGGTTTGGTCGTGGCTAGCATCTCATCTGCATTTGCAAAAAGTGGACAATCAACACCAATAAACTCTTTTCCGTAACGAAGCCTGCCTTCGTTTATATCACTCAATCCTACAAACTCAATTTGATCCTTATACACCCGCATTACATCTCGACCAAACATGGAGCAACCTCGAATACCGGTTCCGATTAGTGCCAATTTCATTTTTTCTCCAGGTCGATCCCAAGTAGTCAGCGCTTCGGCGATGGGATGAACGAAAAAGGATCCAGCCAATAGTGATCCGCCTTTGGCAATGAAATCTCTACGAGATTGAGTTTGATTCTTATCCATGAAATTTCAGGTTAGGTCTTTGTTAAAAAGGAAGATAGGGAATTCTAAAAAAAATCGACATTTGGATTACGGAATCGATTTTTATTTTGGATAAGTGGTTTTATAATCAGCTTTCTAAATCATTTGGACTATTTTTAAGATTGTAAACCTATTATGAACCGATCCATCTCTCTCCGGGGACTTTTCCGTATTAGCAGACCGATCAATCTCTTGATGGTGGGCTTTACGCAGCTGATGACGGCTTATTTTTTAGTGGAAACTACGCCTCAAGGGTTACCTGTTTTTCAGGATTTCAATTTGTATTTGCTTGTATTTTCTACCATTATCATCACCGCTGCAGGTTATATGATTAATGATTATTACGATGTCAAAATCGACTATGTCAATCGTCCGCTCGAGGTCATTGTAGGCAAAGGGATCAACAGGCGGATGATCATCATGCTCCATACAGTTTTTAATTTTGCAGGCATTGGGATGGGATATTTGATTGCACCTCGAATCGGTCTGATCAATTTCGTTGCAGCATTCCTGCTTTGGCTTTACAGTAATCAGCTGAAGCGTAAACCATTTATTGGGAATATTACAGTCGCCTTTTTAAGTGGATTGGCGATATATTTGATAGCCTTTTACTATCAAAAATCCGAATTACTCGTACTGACTTACGCCATTTTCGCCTTTTTCCTCAATCTGATTCGGGAGATCATCAAAGACATAGAGGATAGACCCGGCGATCGAAAGCATGGTTGCCGCACTCTTCCAATTGTGATTGGCTTTCGCAAAACCAAAGACGTGATTTTTCTGATTGCAATCTGCTTTGTCTGTGCGATTATGATCATCACGTTTGAACTCAATAAACTGCCTCTTTTCTATTATTTCGGAGGTCTAGGAATATTTTTCATGTACTTTATGTATCAAATTTACCAAGCCGATCGCAAAGATCACTTTTCCAAATTGAGCCTTTTTGCTAAGATTTTGATGCTGGTAGGGACTATGAGTATGGCTTTCCTTTAGGTATTCGATATTGGTGTATATCATTCGATATTCAATAGATGCTTATTTCAGATTTACGTTCTCACAATTGTAGGTATACGAGGGCTTATAGTAATCAATCGTTTTTCCCCAATTCATGCTTTTCAGAAAGAACTTCGAACAATTGATTTGCGAATATCTACCTCCTTTTAAGTGGAAATCTGCGTTGAATTTATCTCAGATTTAAGAATGACTATACACTAGATCGTAAATTTTGAATATTGAAGCGATTGTAAAGTCATTCAATCGTATTTCTATGAAAACCTATTCGATTTCGAGAATTCGGTAAATGTTGAATAATGAATGCCGAATGATGAATGATAAAGAAGAAACGAAAAACCCAGAAAGCGTAAAAATCGCAATATCAGCTTAGAAGTTCTCAAAAACCTCGTAATTCGTAATTCGACAGCTATCGGGACAAGATCATAAATTGAGATTGGACTCCCTTTCCAAAGAACACTCCTTATGTACCATTCCAAGCTCCTAGTAATCAAGATCGGCTCCAACGTGCTTACTCAGGAAAATGGACTGCCGGATCTGGAGCGGATGGAGAGACTGGTAGCTCAGATTCAAGGTTTAATACAGTTGGGTAAAAAAGTCGTTTTGGTGAGTTCGGGTGCTGTGGCTTTCGGAAGGCAAGCTATTCCCCTTCCTACAAAACTCAATCCGGTCTTCAAAAAACAAATCTGGGCTTCAACAGGCCAAATTCGCCTGATACATGAATACCAGCAGCGCTTTGAAAAGCAAGGTATTCAGATCGCTCAGATTTTGGTGACCAAGGAAGATTTCCGTGATCGAAAGCATTTTTTGAATATGAAAAACTGTATGCAGGCGCTGCTTGCACAGGGAATCCTGCCAATCATCAATGAGAATGATACCGTAACGATTACCGAATTGATGTTTACCGACAATGATGAGCTGGCCGGATTAACCGCAGCCATGATTGATGCCGATACGCTGATATTGCTGACAAATGTGGATGGAATCTTCACTGGAAATCCTGCAGATCCAGCGTCGAAACTTATCGAAATCGTATCTTCCGATCTTCCGGATGTATCCAAATTTATCTCTGCTTCCAAATCCTCCTTTGGGAGAGGTGGAATGCTTACAAAATATGCCATGGCCAAAAAATCAGCCGACTTGGGCATTCAGGTTTTTATCGCCAATGGAAAACGGGATGATATTTTGGGGAAATTTGCCGAAGGCAAGATCAACTGCACTCAGTTTGAAGCAAAAAAAACAGCGCCAAGCACCAAAAAATGGCTTGCCCATGGCGAATCCTATTACAAAGGGGAGTTGACGGTGAACGCAGGAGCGAAAGCTTCTCTAATTTCGGAAGTCATTCGGAGTTTACTACCTATTGGAATCGTGAGTTTGGAAGGGGAATTTTCCAAAGGCGATATCCTTCTGATCAAAGATGAGGAAGGTCAGAAAATCGGCATCGGCAGAGCAGAATATAATTCCAAACTTGCACAGGAGCGGCTGGGACAAAAAAACCAAAAAGCCCTGGTTCATTACGACTACCTATACCTATTCGAGCATGACTGAGTATCACTCTATTTTTGAAAAAGTAAAAAAAGCGAGCCGCAAACTGCTGGGAATCGCTGATTCCAAAGTCAATGAAATATTACAAGATTTGGCAGACTTGGCAAAAGCTGAAAGTGATTTTTTAATTTCCGAAAATCAAAAAGATCTAGCTAGAATGAATCCCAAAAATCCAATGGTTGACAGGTTATTACTTTCGGTGGATAGGATCAATGCGATTGCAAATGAAATCCTTCAAGTTGGCAGCTTGTCCAGCCCTTTACATCGAGTTTTAGAAAGTAAAGTCTTGGAAAATGGGCTTTCTTTGGAAAAAATCACCGTGCCCTTGGGAGTGATTGGGATCATTTACGAAGCTCGACCCAATGTGACTTTTGATGTGTTTGCCTTAGCGATTAAGTCAGGAAACGGCCTGATTTTGAAGGGTGGTTCGGATGCAGAATGTTCCAATCTGTCAATAATCAATTTGATTCATCAGGTCTTGGAAAAGCATGGGATTCCCACCGATGCTTTTCAATTATTGCCTGCAGATCGGGCAGCTACGAAAGCTTTACTGGAAGCGGTTGGATTTGTGGATGTCATAATCCCAAGAGGTTCGCAGGGTTTGATCAATTTCGTCCGGGAAAATGCGAAAGTGCCCGTGATCGAAACGGGAGCTGGAATCGTGCATACCTATGTAGATGAATCAGCAGATTTGACCAAAGCCAAGGCAATAATTCTAAATTCAAAAACCCGCCGACCAAGCGTCTGCAACTCGCTGGATTGTCTGATTATTCAGGAAGGTCAGCTTGGAAATTTGAATGAACTGATACAACCAATATTGGAAAAAGGAGTAGAAATATTCGCTGACACAAAGGCTTTGGGGGTTTTGGCACCAAATCCCAAAATTAGCCCTGCCGATGAAAGTCACTTTGGAACCGAATTTCTCTGCCTGAAACTTGCCATTAAGACGGTTTCAAATCTGGACGAAGCCATGGATCATATTGCCACTTTTTCTTCCCGGCATTCTGAAGCTATTATCTCCGAAAATGAGGAAAACATCAACCGTTTTCTTCTCGAAGTCGATGCCGCAGCGGTCTATGTGAATGCATCTACAGCTTTTACCGACGGTGCACAGTTTGGTCTCGGAGCGGAGATTGGGATCAGCACTCAAAAACTCCATGCCCGTGGCCCAATGGGACTTGCCGAGCTGTGCAGCTACAAATGGGTGGCGAGGGGGAATGGGCAGACGAGGGATTAAAGTATTTTTTTTCGATTCTCCTCGACTTCAAAATTCATCATTCGATATTTGATATTGAAAAATTGGAGTCCAATCCAAAAAGGTATTCTATCAGAGGATAGTCCGATTTGAACCAGTCAAGACAGATTTTTTTATAATTATCCGATACTTTCACTTTAGGCAAAATATAATTAGTGCATGGTTAATAATTGGGTATTTCGGCCTGCCTCGCTTTTAAGCGGGTCTTCGGTATTAGCTCCCAATAAGTCATAAAATATGGCTAGTGGAATCGTTATGGATACCTTTATATTTTTTTTAAAATCACTGTTATTCAGCAGGACTCGAAGGGTGAATTTTAAATAGCTCCAACTACGTGCATCGCTCTTTCAGAGTTCGTGACTGAATTCTTTCATTTATCCCCAAATTTTATTTGGGCTTGATACAGTACTGGCTTACAGTACTCCTTCGAAAGGTAAAAGGGTATTAAATAATAAATTTCGGACCATTAAAGGACCAAAATTGCTGTAGGCAATCCTCGTAATAATCTAGAATAAAATTCTAGGTTTATAAATAGATACGATAATTTCCTATGCGCAGAAGGCACGATCTGTATCGTATTGCATAAAGAGAGTCCACTAGGCAACGGTATTTCTGATTGACAATAGTTTGATTTGAACCTATTGGTCGAGTATTTTCTCAAAACAAAAGTTATGATTACAAACTAAAGCTTGAAAAATTGTAATCAAAAAAATACAAGATCAAAAATAAAAAGGCGACGACTCCTTCCTTGGAATACAGTTTATGTTTGGAGTAGAATATTGAATAAAGGGGAATTTTAAATCTGAAAGGAAAAGTGAGGCAACAGAAAAGGTAAGTCTGAAAGCAAAAGTCAGAAATCTGAAGAAAGGGTTAAAATTGGCACAGATGCGACTCTTCCTTGGAATTGAGTCGTAATTTTGAATCATACTTTAGATAAAGGAGATTGGTAGGATTTGGACTGATACTCAAAAGCTCCTTTTCAACAACTTCTCTGCGTCTCCGCAAGACTTATTTATAACCGTCGTGTTAAAGCTAGAACAACTTTTATTCGCCAATCAGCATTAGCTCATTTTCAAAAAGAGTCCAAAATTTACTGTATTCGTTTAGGATTGACTTATTTTGGAACTCTAAATGAAACAACCCAGATTTGAAACGTCTCGCCATCCTTGCTTCAGGTAGCGGCTCCAATGCCGAAAAAATCATTGAATATTTCCAAGATTCAGATAAAGCAAAAATCGCTTTGGTGGCCTCAAACAAAGCAGATGCTTTTGTACTTGAGCGCGCAAAGAAATTTAAAGTTCCGACCTACCTATTTACCAAAAAAGAAATGGAAGCAGGCGACCTTTTGGCAAAACTTCAGAAAAAAAAAATCGATTGGGTGATTTTGGCTGGGTTTCTACTGAAGATCCCGGTAGAATTGATCCGAGCTTTTCCAGAGCACATGGTAAATATCCATCCAGCTTTACTCCCAAAATACGGAGGAAAAGGAATGTATGGAAGTCGTGTCCATGAAGCTGTCAAGGCAGCAGGCGATACCGATACAGGAATCACGATTCACTTGGTCAATGAGCAGTACGATGAGGGAAAAATCATTTTTCAAGCTGCCATTTCAATCAAGTCAGAAGATACATCCGAGATGATAGCTAACAAAGTCCATGAACTTGAGCATAGGTATTTCCCTGAGGTGATAGGAAGTTTGGTTTGAGAATTGGAGCTAGTATGAAAAAGCACTATTGAGGACTTTGATTTTTTATTTATCGAGTTTTTCAATCTACCAAAACAACCTGGGGACAGGCTTTCTCTACTATTGCGAAAACTCCATAGTTGTTAATTCTCTTTCTTCATAGCTAATATGACCACGTTTGACATCACTTAGATGTTCACGAAATCCAACCTTATTTACATCCTGGCTCCTCGGTAAAACTTCCACTCGAAGTTTTCTCAATGCTTGACCCTCTCACTGCAAAACATGCCGATTGATATCAGAACACTTGTTCGGCTAAGAGAAGATCAGCACCGAGAATCAGGGTTAAACCCGTATTCAAAAAATGAGGAAGAAGAGCAACATGAGAATTTCACACATCGGAACAATCAACTTTTTGACCTACATTCATCATTGAAGAATGCCACACCATATTAAAAATATGGATCGGACAGTGCCTATTCGAAAAATTTATGAGTATAATAAATTTATTTATTTAAGAAAAGGTTCATCCTGAAGGGTGCAGCAACTCATATATATCCACATTTTACGCAATTATCATCGCCCCACCTTACCGCTACACCTTAGTCCAATTAAAAATTCTTACTATTGTAGAATAAAATTTAGACACAAATGAAAAATATTTTTCTTGCTGATGACGATGCTGATGATAGAATGCTTTTTGGAGAGGCTCTAAAGGAATTACCTACACTAACAAAACTCACACTTTCAAACGATGGTTTAGAATTGATGAGTAATCTTGGAACAATGGTCCCAGATGTCATATTCCTTGACCTTAATATGCCGCGCAAAAACGGATTTCAATGTTTGGAGGAAATCAGAAATACGCCAAAATTAAAGGATATTCCGATTATCATATTTTCAACTACTGCTAATGATGATGCAGTGAATAAAACATATCTGCTTGGTGCAAATTACTATATCTGCAAACCTAATTCGTTTAGGTTATTAGTTAAAGCAATTGAAACAGTATTAACTCTAGAAATGATGCTGAAACCTCAACCACCTAAGGGCAAATTCATATTAACAATTACCTGACAATTACCTGACAATTACAGAAAATTAATAAACTACCACTATCAAAAAACTTGTTTTTCAAAATGATGAAAGAAAAAGTCAATCAGAAGAACTAACTATCGAAAACCAAGACCTTCTTTTTAAAATAAGGAAAAGAAAAAAAATAACAAAAAAATTAAAGGAATTAGCAACTATATAATAGACTTTAAAAAATTAAAGAAGCTTGATAAAAGCATATTTGAACCCTTTATGTGCTAAGTTCGCCGAAAAAAATTACAGATGTAAATTAAGCTTCAATAAAGGTGGATGCTGCACCAAAATTAAAACTATTTAGAACTGACTTTTATGGTTGTTTTATCGAATTATAAAAACTTGCATTAAGCATTAAAGAAAGTTTTGGAAAAAAGATTTGTTTACGATTAACAAGTTACTATTAATCAAAAAAAATGGAAAGATGACTGTTTTTAAGGCTCTTGGTGATTTGTAGTGGGTAGCATGTAACTAAATTAGTAAAATATTTAATTTTACTAAATGAACAGCAACCAATTATTCGAGATGGCTTTGAGCTTGGAGAAGCCATGGTATGTGAAAAAT
>Ga0209390_10004623_pt1 | contig 20466 bp, 22 predicted proteins | sample BON01_FD_187212 | JGI IMG/M metagenome (GOLD analysis project Ga0209390, IMG submission 187212) | Freshwater microbial communities from Lake Bonney liftoff mats and glacier meltwater in Antarctica - BON-01 (SPAdes) (version 2) | ecosystem: Environmental > Aquatic > Freshwater > Ice > Glacier...
ATCAAAAATGGAGAGGCAATCTCATCCATCGCACGACAGTTCGAGACCAGCAGGCAGACAATCATGCGCGTCAGAGATCAAGCATAATCCTGTGGGACTTCGCGTTCCTTTGTTGGGATAGACCCAAGAGGGCCTGCCTGGGGCCGTAGTGCTTGAAGATGATGCCCTTCTCACGCAGGATTTCAGTACTTTCTACTCTGAAAAAGGATATCTCGCGGCTGACTTCGTTCAGATGGATCATCAGCATGCACGTGTTTACCGCTGGGGAGGGCAAACGAAGGCTGGCGTTGCCCTGGTGCGGTTGGCCGCGAATGCCGGCCTTTCGACCGGTTATAGTATATCATCAACCATGGCTCAATATCTTGTCGAACATGCAACCCCGATCGCAGGCTTTGCCGATTGGCCCTGCGACTTGACCCCTCTGAGTCCTTTTGCCACGTTTCCGTCTATTATCAAGCATCCCCCCTTCGATCCCTGCACTTCGTCTCTCGAAGGCTACCGGGTTCAACAGGTGTGGCCGGCCACCGACACACAGGACATGTCCGGGCGCTGGAAGAGGTTTGCCAACCGCGCTTATTGGAAGCGCTGGTGGTTCAAGCGGATCCTCACGAAGAGGATCTCCTGACGAGAGATTTTCAGAACAGGCCAAATGCAGACTGAAAGATAGTAACAATTAAATGACTTACGGACCCTAAGGCCAAAGCTAAAGGATAGAGCATAAATCTTGATACATCCCTAACCGATGGAAAATGCTGATAAATTAATACCCATAAAGCTCATAATCTTTTTTATATAATGCTTCTATTTGACGTTTTTGTGTGGCGCTAGGTACAAAATCACCAGAGCTACTCTGGTTGCTCATCCCTTTTGACAGCTTGCTTAGGTCTGACAAAATCACCCCCACTCTTTCGGAGATGTGCTTGAGGTCAGCATCAAGCGTTTCGAGTCGGCTAATATAAGAAAGTTCTACTGCTCCATGTCCAATATTGATATGCTGAGGCCGAAAATGACCATCAGTTTTTAATACAGAATACTCAAAATTAGCTTCTATGTAGGCAAGAAAAACATCAAACTTATAATGGTTATCTGCTTTCTTAGAAAAACCAAGCAATTCCATCCGATCAAGATGTTCTGGATGTTCTGGATTATTCTTTTCAATGAAAAAATTAAAAAACGCAGAAACTGATCGGCGTTCTGGGTTTCTAACGGTCGAGAAGGATACTGTGTCCTCGGGAATATCAACCACACTCTTCCATCGATCAGTTACCTGTAGGCTGGGTGCATGATGGATATCGCCTTCGTAGAAGTGATGATTATCGTACTGGTAGAGTAAATGCGCAACTGAGCTACAACCCGCCTTTGGGTTTTTTATGTAGATAATTTTGCCGTCAGCTGTAACAATAGTCTGAGAAATCGCTATTTTTATACGATCAGAAAAGGCATCTGATCGATAGCGTATGGCGTGTTTCCGACTGAAAAATCTTAGATATGCGTCCTTTGACTTACTCGGGCGCCCAGCTTCTTGCCTAAGAATAGGCTCTCCTTCACATAGCTTCATATCCTCTCCTTTTGCATTTTATTTTCCCAAAAGTACATTTCCGGATCTAGTTGTTCTTAGAGTATTTCTCTCCCACAAGAAGCGTAAGGGGGCAAAACAATATGTGATTAGACCCAATCATCAGGCGCATTAATTTAAGAGCGGCAAGGCTTGGAGCATTTTCTAGATGCAGGAAATGGCCTTGCGATCAGTGGAACACGGGGGGTGTTCCAGCCTTGCTGGTCAACAACACCGGACCGGTATCAGCTGTGAAAAGCGCGCATCCATAATTCAGGAATTTGGCGTTTATGGCGAGCATTAAGACCGTTCAGCAAACGGTCGTTTCTGGCGGGGATTGCTAGAATTAAGAATTTGGCTACTGTTTTAATGGCCAGGTATCCAGCCATTTGTGTAACGGGAAGTCCCTTTCCTTGGTTCAGGATAACTCATTTGTGTAGTTATATCCGATGCTTAGAAGTGCGGAAACAGGCGAAGCGCAGTCCAGTGTGATCTTACGATGATCGGCTTCCTCGTGAGCTAACGAAAAGCCAGAAAGGATACGATTTAGCCCCGTGGAAAGACCAGAAGGCGCGGTGGTGGCAGTCTCGTAAAAGCGCGGCTCGTTGTCATTTGTCAGATCAATCCCGGCCAGTAAAATTCGGGCTGGATAAGCATCCAGTGCGAACTGCAAGGCGGAGAAGGCGACCGTCCCAACAATGACAACGCCCTGCTCTGGATTAACAGAAAAAGCGCCCTGATGCCCGTGCAAAATAATCTTTCTTAAACTAGGGTCAGATAAATCGCGCCGGGCCGCGGCAACCGGTTTTTGAAGGTTGTCGATTAGTGCGACGGAGCGGTTTTCCAACGAGGCCGCATCCCGCTCAGCCCAAGCCCGTAAGGCGGCTGGCGAAAGGAGCAGTGGGATGTCCCGGCGTAGGCTAATCAGCATGGCATGGTGGCGGAAGACGAAACGTTCATCCTCAACTGCGACGGCAATCGGACGGATACGTTCCGCCAGCATAGCTGCACCATTGCATAAAATGGCAGTGCTGCCATTAATTGCTTCGATCTGCTGATGTTTCAGCGACGGGCCAGACCCCACTACTGCAATCATGGGTAGGCCGCGCGGTATGATCTGCGCCGCTGGCTGCAATGTCAGTAACGGTTGGCCATGCCACGTCACATGGGCGGAGGTGCGGTTGATGACGAGCCCTGGCCACACATCCTGCCAGTGTGCGCGGTGCCGCCCCAAAGCCCGAAAACCAAGGCGGATAAATGCGCGTGATAATGGACGATCCGACATGATAATAGCCTCTTTAGGCACTGATCCGCTAGAAAAATAGCTTACTTTAGTTTCAAAATAGTATTTAAGTAGATCATCTTTTGTTTATAGAAGCCATGCCATTCTTTTTCACAACAGCGTTCTTTGCGCTCCTTCTATCGTGCCCACCTATTTAGTGTTAGGTAATGCGGACAACATTACAGATCGGATCATTGTTCATACTTTGGACCAACCCGATTCCAAAATGTGAGGTGATGATGTCAGTCGAGATATTGCTCCAATGATATTGTCTGGGCCAGGGAGGGCCACTCTGCCAGGTCGTAGGTCTGCTGGCATTATATTTATGAAGTCAGATAGGAGGCCAAAACTTGGCACAAACAATGCATATCGACGCTCCTCACTCTCCACTTCCGCGCATCGTACTGGTGACCGATAAAAACATGTTGGGGCCGACCCTATTTACAGCATGGACGTTGTTACAGCGCTTTGTTGGGGCTGCGGAATTGCATGTCTGGGGCGATGGCCTGACCGACGAGGACTGGAGTGCCGTATCACGTGTCTGCTCGGTCCATCGTGACATTTCTCTCCATCCATTACGGCTGAACCGAGAGGAATTGGCTGGTGCCAGTCCTGTCGGCGACTACATTTCGGCTGCAGCGATGGGACGTCTGATCATTCCACGCAAGCTGTCTGGCCGTATTCTCTATCTTGACGGCGATGTCCGAGTCACCGCTGATCTGTCACCACTTTTCTCGGTTGATATGCAAGGGCAACCACTTGCTGCTGTGCGCGACTACGTCGTTTCAAGCTGGCTGGCAAAGGGCGTTGTTTCTGGACATCGTAATGAGGCACGACTGACTGAACTTGCGCAATCTATGGAGAGCGCCACGGTTTCCAGTTACTTTAACTCGGGTGTTCTGCTGCTGGATGCTGACGCGATCGTTGCCGACCCTGCGCTGTGCAGTGCCATGCAGGATCTCGAGCGCGCCTCTAAATGCAGTTGGGGAGACCAAGACCATCTCAATAATGTGTTTGCCGGACGCGTACGGCTCCTTGATCCAGCCTATAATTCATCTTGGTCACGTACGTCAAAACAGCGGCGATTCATCGCAAAGCTAGGGCCCTCACCATCTGAAGTAATAAACATTCCCAACGCAATCATACATTTTCATGGGCCGCTAAAGCCGTGGAAAAATGCGCGTCACGACTTGTGGTCGCGCAGGGCGCGCGCTGTATTCTCATACCGACGTGAGCTCACAAAGTTCGATCACGAATTTCCAGACCTTGCGTTGTGAGCGTTTAAAAGTGCTTTCGTGAATGATCTTCTTACCTTGCTGGTTTAAACAGCGCGACTGGAGTAACCAGCGGCTGATTTCAGCATAGTGGACTTTCAAGAACGTCCCACAAACGCTCGTTTTTGGAACAGTCGCAAACTACCCCATTTTCCGCCGCCAAAAACCCCGTTCAAAATCGATATGGTTATTGAAGGTTTTTGAACCTTACTGAACAAACTTATGCAGGTTCAAAAGGATTGATAACAGGAACCCCCATAGCCTCAAAGGGGCTGGTGTCTCGTGTGGCTATGGTTAACCCTACCGCAGCAACGCTGGCGGCAATCATCCCATCCTGGAACCCCACAGCGCGGCCATTACGCCTTGCTGCGGCCATTCGATCAGCAAAGGCTTTAGCCGCGTCTGTCGTAAACGGGATAATACGGCTTTGAAACACCAAGGATAGCGTCCGTTCCAAACGCTCCGATAGATCAGCTTTAACTCTTCCATCATCCAGTCGGGCAATACCGAAACGAAGCTCCGCCAAGCTGGTAGTTGTCAAATAAAGAGTCTGAATATCTTGCTGATTTAGCCACGCCACCACGTCCTGATTAGGGGCGGTCCGCATAGTTTCTGAAACAACGTTCGTATCGAGAACTATCATTCAAAGCTCATGGGTTCGTGGGTCGTCTGGTCGCGCTCAAAGGCCAGATGCGATGTATCGGCCCCCTTCCATATCTCACATAGAACGTCGCCAACCCTTTTTCGGCCATCAGGCAGCACCGCTTGAGCGAGAATATCTCTCATCTCGGCTTCTGCACTTCGACCGCGCTCAATAGCACGTGCCTTCAAGGCTCGGTGAACTTCATCGGGAATTTGTCGAACAACAATTTGGGGCATAGTTTATCTCCTTTGAGATGTTTGATATCATATAAAATATATGATATCAAACGTTTCTTGGCCACATCCTTTTCCAGCGACACTTGATTGAAAGTGTAAATATGACAAACTGGTCACGTTGGCTGGTCATAACCAGTTTTAAAAACCAATAATGACCACGAGGAAAACCAAGCATGACCATGACACTAAATCAGGCGGCGAAGTCCTGTCAGAAAGCAAAGGGGACTGTCTTAAAGGCAATAAGGGAAGGTAAGTTAAGCGCACCCAAGGATGATAAGGGGCGATACAATATAGACCCGTCCGAACTGCACAGAGTTTTCCCTCTGACCACAAATGACCAGTCAGAAAAACCAGAACTTACCCCTCAAAGTGAACAGGAAAACCGTATAAAAATCGAGAGGTTACACGCCGAACTTAAAGCGGCAAACACTCTGACTGAAAACATGGTCGAAACGGTGAGTGACCTGCGAGAACGTCTCGACCGCGAAGGCGAAGAACGCCGCCAGTTGACTGCTATGCTAACAGACCAGCGGACAGGGCAGGGAGGGAAGCGTGGGTTTTTCGGGTTTAGGCGCTCAACCTAATCCTCAAGGTTCTAAAACCTCCTAAAACCCCTTTGGTTTTGAGCAGGGTTTGTGGCGGCGGAAAGCGGGGCAAGGGGTGGGTGCGCCAAAAACGAGGGTTTGTTGATCAAGCTCGAATCGCCGCTATGCTGTAAAGTCTGTCGTTTGCAAGTTGTTGCTGGTCGGCCCGTGGCATTACTCTATAATTCTTCCTATATTATCAAGGAAACGGCATGACTCTTGAACACTGGCTCATCTATTTAATTGCGGCAATCGGCCTTTCGCTTGCGCCCGGTCCAAACGGGCTACTTTCAATCACCCACGGAGCCTGCTTTGGTTTTCGCCCTACGCTTTACACTATACTTGGCGGGGCGGTCGGGTTTTTGTTGTTGATTACAATTTCGCTGGCGGGTTTTGGAACATTGATGGCGACGTCCGAACAGGTTTTCACACTCGTAAAATGGATTGGCGCAGGTTATCTGATCTATCTCGGATTCCGCGTCTGGCAGTCTCCGCCGCCCAATTTTCGTGGGGCATCGCTTGCTTTGGGAAATGCGCAAGCCATCCCTTCGCGTATGTTTCAACAGGGATTCTTGGTCGCGGTGTCGAACCCGAAAGGAATTTTGTTTTTCGCAGCTTTCCTACCCCAATTCATGGTGGCTGATGCATCGTTTTTAATGCAGCTGTTCGTCTTGGGCGGCACATTTATTCTGGTTGAAACTATCTATGAATTATTACTTGCCAGCTTCGCTCAACGCATCTCACCGTGGTTATCCCGTTACGGTCGATTGTTTAATCGCACAACCGGAGGCATATTTGTTGCGATGGGAACGGTGCTCGCGACTGCTTCACGATAGTCCGGTATGCGCAAATTGATCTGCTTTGCCATTCCATCTTGAGACCACATGTTTTGTCCATACAGCTCTCCCAAAAACCACCGTTTTTGAACGGTCTATCGTACCGAATAGCTCTTGCACCAAGTGGTGAAGGTCTTTTCAATGTTCCTCATGTCGAGCGGTATCGACTTCTCTGCGCACCACTTGCGGAATGCATCGGCCAGCTTGCGCAGGTCCGGCACATGCCCGCCTTCAAGCTTCGGTGCATTGTCCCGCGCAATCCGGTCCCATGGCGACGTATCGCGGATTGTTCCATGCTCTGGGAACGCCACGACTGTTGTTTCCGCCGTGCCGTCCTGCCGCGCCTTCCGACCTACCTTGGGGCGGTCCAGTTCGGCCTTCACTTTGGTCAGATTTTCTTTGACGCCCCAAGCAATCTCGACCTCTGCCACCGTGCGCCCGATCTTGTGATAGGTCGCTGTCAGATGCAGCCGCGTCAGGTCGCTGTTTATCTCAGTAATGGCAGGCGTGATGATGTTTTGTTTGAAGTTTGCGAACCGCTTGGAATGTCCCTCTGGTATTCCAAATACGGCCCGTAAACCTGCCACGCTGAACCGTTTGCTGGTGACGTGCTTGAGGTTTTGTAGGCTGGCAATGTGCTGAAACAGCAGTACGGAATACTTGCTGCCCAGATGAAACACTGCTTGCCGATCGAGGATAGCCCAGTGGTTCGATTCCGCCGCCATCTCTCGAAAGGTGCGCCCGAAGTACCATGTGACCATCACATCTCCGCTAACTTCATGGCGGTAATCAATCCTCGCGCCATCCATCAAGCCACCAATAGTGGTAGTCATTTTGACAGGATCATCTACGGTCAGAACCGCCGCAGCCAGCTCTTGAAATAGCGGAACGATGCTTTTGCGTGTGTGGTTGTCCATACCGTCAATTTTCTTGATGTCGGACAGCCGGAACTCGTGGCGCACATCGTCAGCCATGCGCCCGCCTGCTGTGCCAATCATTAAGTGCATCAGCTTAAGCGCAGCGAGGCTCGGCGCGTGTTGCATGTAAACACCTTGCGCGACCTCTGCGGGCAGCACAGTTTTGCTCTGGTCATAGGCGCGGTCAGCAGCCACTTGCGTTGTCTTTCCCATGGTATGACTTTAATCACTAACTTACATACTTATCAACAAGCAATTAAGTCTGCATTCCATGCCTTTCAGTCTGCATTCCATGCCTTTCAGTCTGCATTCCATGCCTTTCAGTCTGCATTCCATGCCTATAGTCTCGCATCTAATTGAAAATTATAGATTATTTCCCCCTGAACTTATAGAACTTATAGAACAAGGAGGCGCTACGCGCTTTTTTGGAAAAATATGGAGTGATTTAAAGTGCAAACGCCCCTGAATGCGCACTTTGAGAGGGTAGGATTTGCTTAGAATGAAAGAAAGCTATCGCTCGTTTTCATAACCGCGCTCACGATCATCGGGGAAATGGCCCTTAACCAGATCGCGGACATCGCTCATAATATTTTTGGTTTCGACAGACGTTTCATAGCCTTTGGCGAAGTTGTCATATTCGACAATTCCCAAGAGCTGGGCCGCAAAGAGGGGCTTGTCTGTGATGTGCGAGATGGCCCGCACATCGCCCTGCCGGAAACGGTGGTATTGCGCGTCAGTTGTGGCTTCCCGCAACAGACCCAGAACCTCACGGGTTCCTTCGGCGGTGTCCGCCAGATCATAGCGTTCAGGGCTACGGGCCTCCCATGCGCCAAGGCGCTCGATGGCATGAGAGACGCGGGCTTTCTCGGCAGCTTCCGCGCGGTCGCTGATTTTACGTTCTTCGGCCAAGCGGTCCTGCTCGATGTGCCAAAAGCCCTTCGCGCCCATGTCTTCCAGCATCCCGTCCACAATCTGGCGGGTTTCTTCGGGGAAGTTACGGCATTTTGCCAAGTAGTCCTTCTGAAAGCGGGCGATAAGGTCTTGCCGATCACCGCCCTCATAGTCGGCTACTCCGTGTGCAAACTCCAGCAAGTGCCGCCTGTCGCGTTCGGTTTTGTGCTTTGCCTCACTCGCCTCAAGTTTCAGTTTGGTATCGGCCAGCAGAAGCCGGGTATCCTCCAGCTCGTAGGTTCTGTTCTCAAGTTCGCGGTCTTTGCCGTCCAGCTCCTCCCCAAAACCAACTGTGACGGTCTTGAGCGCCTCTGTGTGGGTCCGTGAGAGCCGTCCGTGGTATTCGGCGTCCGTTTCTTTACCAAAGACCCCGAGACGCCCTGTCGCCCGCTCTGGGAGGTCAAAGGAGAGATTCTCAACAGCCTTGGCCCGACCGTAGAAACTTTTGATGGTCTCATGCCGCGCGTTTGACCGTTCGATCCCACGGTCCAGCCCGTGCCTGCGGCCCACCCGTTCAGCAAAATCGGTCTGCATTGCGGAGAGCTGGGCCTTGCCACCGACAAGCCCACGCGCGTTCAGTTTGCCGCGCTCATCAATGGGGATCAGCATCACCTGCAAGTGCGGGGTGGTCTCGTCGTTGTGGATCACGGCTGACAGGATGTTTTCGGCCCCGTGTTTTTCTTCCAGCCAGGTTAGGGCATCGCGCAGGTAGTCCTCGCTTTTGGTCTGACCCATCGCGGCCATCTTTTCGGGGGAGGCGGTGATTACATATTCGAGGGCGTGGACCGCGTTCTTACGGATCTTGTCCGGTGCACGTTCCTGCCAGAGATTCATCAGCTCGTCGGTCGTTTTCGCGCCAGCCAGATGAATGTTGCGGGCGCGATCTTCGGGCCGTGCATTGGCGGTATCGCGTTCCCGAAGGTTGTGCTGGGCGGCGGCTGCGACCTTGCCCATGCCGCTGATCTTGCTGACCCGTAGAATGGCAAAGCTGCGTGACCCCTTGGGCGGGCGAAGCGATCCACCGTTTTTACGCTGGTCCGGTTCGATCTTGCCCATCACGGCATCCACAGCGTTTGCCATCATCGCCCCCATCATTAAGTAAATGTGCACTCACTAGACAATTTGTCCTACGTCCAAATTATCGTGAGGTCTCCAAGGAGACAAGGCTGCACATTTACTTAATGATGGGACGGCTAGTTGTTCACCTGATCTACAGCCTTAAGTTGGTCGATTGCGTCCTCACCCTTCACGCAACAGCTTGTGCCACCATGTCAGGGTGCAGGCCAATGACCTGCACGTAGGCCACTGCAAAGTCAGGGGCTGTAGCTCTTGCTTGTTCCCAGTCGCGAAGGGTCCCGACAGGGACGTGGAACCGTGCGGCAAACTCGGACTGCGAAAGGCCAAGCCCTGATCTGGTCTTACGGATCAGCCGTGCGCGTTGTCCGCGATCCATCGCCTCTTGCGTCACATCGAAGTCTTCCTCGTCGTCTGGATCAGAGGCCAGAATGATATGCTCGTTCTTCACCGTTGTTACTCCTTCTGACAGATATGAAACGGGGCAGCTCGTCCCGCCACGTGAACACGCCAGTGAATAGCTTTTGATCCACGACACCGACCACCTTGAACCTTTCCTCCCGATCTTCGGGGCGGATAGAAGGGATTATCAGGTGGTTGCCGTCTTCAAATATCTGATCACCGAACGCCAAAGACAGCTTGTGCGCCTTGAGGTTGGTGGAATCCTTGTTGGGATCAAAGCGACTGGCCATGTACATAGATTATACGGGATTCCCGTATGTGGCAATAGCGAGTTTTCATGGGTGGGAGGCCGTTCAAAAACGGTCCAGACTGTGTCAAAACTATCGGGTGCTCCTCAAAACGCTAAAAGCGCCAAATTTATGGCCTATCTCGTTGAGCTGAAGGTCGGACAGGTCGACATCTAAAAACCAGCTGGACCAAAATAAGCCAAACTCCGAGTTTTCACACATGGGGTAATCGCGGGAGCGATTCGGACCGGCCACTTGTGACAATTGTCTGATGTCAGCCGGTTGCTCCTCGATATGATGGAGACAGGCGGCACGATTGGACACCGGGCCCCCGAACCTTCGACTTAACATAGATTGGAGAGCAACCATGTGTGACTATATCGGTCTGGATGTTTCCTTGAAAGAGACGGCGATCTCCGTCCGGCGGGATGGAGAGCGGGTCTGGCGGGGCAAGTGCCCGTCTGATCCATCTGCGATCGCCAGCGTGCTACGCAAACGCGCGCCAGCGATGGAGCGGATCGTCTTCGAGACTGGGCCTCTCTCCGTCTGGTTCTTCCATGCCCTGCGCGCTGCGGGCTTGCCTGCCATCTGCATCGATGCGCGTCACGCCAAAGCCGCGCTTGATATGGCGCCCAACAAGACGGACGCCAACGATGCGGACGGCCTCGCTCATCTGGCAGAGATCGGCTTCTATCGGGAAGTCCGGGTCAAAGGCTTCGACAGCATGTTGCTGCGAACTCTGATTGCGGCCCGCAGGCGGCTTGTAAGAACGTCGGTCGAACTCTCCAACCAGATCCGCGGGTTGATGAAAACCTTCGGCCTGATCATCCCTTCCGCAAAGGGAGGCCGGTTCGCGGCGCAGGTGCAGCGACTCCTCGACGGGCAGGAGACACTGGCCCGGATCATCCTGCCATTGCTGGAGGCATGGAGCGCGGTGCGGGCGCAGGCGGCAGATCTGGGGCGACAAGTCATGTGCCATGCCCGGCATGACGACGCTTGCCAAAAGCTGATGTCGATCCCCGGTATCGGAGCGATCACTGCAACGGCTTTCGCAACTGCCATCGAGGCCCCTGAGAACTTCCGAAAGTCCCGATCTGTCGGGGCATGGCTTGGCCTGACCACCCGACGCTACCAATCCGGTGAGGTGGACTACGCTGGCCATATCTCGAGACGCGGTGATGCCCATCTTCGCGGCCTGTTATATGAGGCCGCAACCGTGGTTCTGACCCGTACCACAGCCCAGAGCGCGCTGAAAACCTGGGGATTGGCCCTGCGCGAGCGCCTGGGCTTCAAGCGCGCGGCGGTGGCGGTTGCCCGCAAGCTCGCGGTCATCATGCATGCGCTGCTGAAATCCGGACAGACGTTCCAGACGGCCGCCATGGTTTGAGATACTGAACTCCACGCGTCGACCTGCTGGCGCGTCGAGGCGTCCCTGCCGGGACGAGGCGAGACCCATTCCGTCCAGACTGTTGCACCATCTGATCAAGGCTGATGCGTGCGTTTCACACATTGGGAGGGTCCCCCGCGAAGCCCCATCATGCGGCGGCTGCATGCCGACCGCGAAGACGACACTGCTCCCGGCTCCGGATTGCACACGACGCGACTAAAAAGGTCTTGCATTTTGATCTGCGATTAGACGACAGTCTGGGTCGTTTTTGGAAGGCCGTGAATGTCGGCTTCGAGCCCATTCTACTGGGTACTGCAGGTTGTTTCTTTACTAATGTTTGAAGATGGACATTGTTGAGACAGAAGATAACTTGAACCAATCAAGAATTTGGCGTTGGCGTTTTGGCGTACCGCCTCCCTCGCGGTATTCTAAAAAACAACCAGCGACTGACCTTTTAAAGGCAGGCCCCACCTGCACCAGATCACCCGCCGCAATCCGATCCGCAACAAGGTGGTGCCAGCCAAGCGCGACACCTTCGCAATCGGCCGCCGCCTGCAACATAAACTGATAGTTTGAAAACCGATAAGCACGCTCTTGCATCTGATAAGTGCAATCGAAATTCGCAAACCAATCCGCCCACCTGACAAATTCAGTTGCGCGTTCCTCATAATGCAACAATTGGAATTGGGACAATAGGGATGGATCGTTTATGCACTTACCCAGCGACGGATTACGGGCAAGATATTCAGGCGCGCACACCGGAAAGGTGATCTCGTCAAACAGACGCATGCTTGGCCAACCTGCCCAACCTTGTGGACGCCAGTGCACGATCACGTCCACCCCTTCGGGGTCGATATCGTCAAGCCAATAAGACGGCAAAAGATGAATTTGCTGACCATCCACCGCATGCCTTAGCTGGGAAAACCGCGGGAGCAGCCAGCAATTGGCAAAACTTTGCGTACATGCCAGCCTAAGCCCATCTGGCGCTGCCTCCATCGTGATTTTCCGGACCGCGGAATCAATATGCGACAATCCTAAATCAGCGGCACTTGCCAATTCCCTACCTTGTTTGGTTATGGTCAGTTTGTTGTGGTTTCTGACAAAAAGATCCGCCCCAAGGTGTTCCTCCAGATTGGAGATGTGGCGACTAACTGTTGGTTGACTTAGACCAAGATGCTCTCCTGCTTTTGTAAAACTGCCCAACCGAACTGAGGCCTCTAAAACGGGTAGGGCGTTAAGCAAATGCTGGCTGCGGTGGAACTTACTTTGCATACGTAAAAACTATGCGGTTCATAAAAAATTGGCAAGTTTATCTAAGAAAAACTCTAATCTATTATGTTGCTAACAGATGCGATAACGGAGAATACCCATGTCCACTCCCCTCGAAACGACGCCCTTAACCAACAGCTTTGGAGTAAAGGTTCACAACTTTAACCTTTCTGAAATATCCCAAGACGGGGATTACCCCGCACTTCGGGCGCTCTTTGAAGAGCATTCTGCATTGTTGTTTACAGGACAGGATTTGCAACCTCGTAATCACATGCGATTGGCTGAAATGTTTGGCCCCGTTGAGGATCGCAAAAAAGATGAACGCAAGCCGGGAGCCACACCCGAGGTCGCGCTGGTTTCCAACGAAACGACAGATGGCGTGATGGGCGAATTGGATTTGCATACCCTGCATCTTAAGGCTAACCAGCAATGGCATATTGATTCAACCTTCATGCCCGTACCCTCATTGTGCAATATTCTGACTGCCAAGGTTGTCACGACAACAGGAGGGCGAACCGAACTGGCCTCAACACGGGCGGCGTGGGCGGTTATGCCCGAAACCCTTAAATCGCAGATCAAGGGAAAAGTGCTGGGACATAACTATCGTCGTTCGCGAGAGAGAATTTCGATGGAATTGGCAGACCTGCCGATGTTTAACAAATGGCCGCCACAACATTGGCCTTCTGTTTGGATCAATCCAGTCAACAAACGCGAGGCGCTCTATATCGCCAGCCATGTTTTCGAAGTCGAAGGAATGAACTCGTCCGAAGGGGAGGCCTTGATTGATGAATTGATCGGGTTTTGCACGCAGCCGCAGTTTGTTTATTCCCATAGCTGGGAGGTCGGCGATGTCTTAATGTGGGATCAACGCGCCACGCTCCATCGCGGAACGCCGTGGCCCTACGAACAACCCCGAACGCTTGCGAGTGTTTGCTGTTCAATGACTGACAATGATGGGTTGGGCGCAGCGCGGGAACAGATGGTAGATATACGTAAGAATTGAATATTGTGCGGGCGCAGTGAAAGGAAACAAAGTCCGCACACCCGCCATCCGAGAGCGTTCAACAAACGCTCGTTACTGGAACAGGCAAAGCCACCATATTTTATCCCGCCAGCCCCAACACCAACGCCAGCGATCTGTTCACGCTGACCATTGATGCGTCATCAAGGTGGCCAAAAGCGGCACCGATCTTGTCGGCCTTCACCGTCATGGGCTTGTCCAGCATGATCTGTGATGCCTTGCGCAATCCATTTTCGGGCGATGGCTCCACCGTGGGGCGCAAGAGCGGTGCATCGACCAGCGTGGACGTGATGGGCAATATCACCATCGACCCCAGATCGGCAAACTGGTCTGCCTGAATGACAAGTGCAGGACGCGGTTTTCCGTAGTCGCCCTGTAAGGCAACTGTCACCAGATCACCGCGCCTCACTTCCATTCATCCAAGTCAGTCAAAGCAGCATCCATGAAATCTGAAAGATCCGTATCGAGCTGATCCGCCTGCGCCACCAAGGCAGACTGGCGGCGGCACTCTGCGGCAAAGCCAGGACGACGGGTGTCTGGCACCCAGATTTGCACAGGGCGGAGTCCAGCGGCTCGTAGGGTATCGCGGCGCTTCTGGACACGTTCTGAAACAGGTGTGGGCATGGCATTCTCCTTTTGTTACATGTAACAATGGGAGGGCGGGATTTCAAGCATTGTTATGCTGGCCGCACCACGATCAACAGGCGTTCACAAACGGTGGTTTTTGACCGCTAACGGTTGCGCAACATTGGCGCGAACTGGCCTCGGTTAGCTGAGCAATCGGACGTCCTTGCTGACAGTCAGGCCAGTCGCTTTGCAAAGAGCACCGAGTGCCCGGTTGAAGTCGCGCCGCCCGATATTGGCGCTAACCCACCAACCGTTTTTCGTCTTCAGGGTTTTGAGGTCGGATCGCCCAGGATGGATGGCCTCCCGGCTGCGGGAGACAAAGGCACGCTTCCGCGACTTCATGGTTGCGAGCTTTTCGACGCCTTCAGGTGCGACAATCGACAAGGAGTCGATAAGCTCAACGAACATGTGACCCAACGTGGCGGCGCGGAGTTCTTCCCCAAGAAAGATTAAAGCGTACTTCTGCGTTCGTTTCGGGGGTGACGGTACGGAAGACAACGGCTTTGTGTGCGCTTTGGTCCGTTTGGCCGTGTGTTCTGGAGTTTGATCGGGCTCCCCGTGCATATTTCTCGCCAGTCGGGAAATGATGCTGTCGAGTGTCTCGCCGTCGTTTTGACGAAGTCGCAAGAGATGCTCGACGGTTCCCTCAAAAAGGCAGACAGCTAACGTTGAAGGCTCAAGATGTATGGTCATGCTGATTCCCTAACCTTCTGAAGCATCCGCTTCTGATCGCGCCGGTGAGAGCGGTAAGAGGTGGTCCTGCTTTTTCGACCAGCTTTCTGCCGCGATAAGCTATAGCATTGGTTTCATGTCAGGCGGCATCTTTCAGGTTTGGGTCTTGAGTATCATAGGCCTCTGCCGGGGTCAGCAGGCCATGCGATGAGTGCGGACGTTTTTCATTGTAATAGCTGATCCAGGCGCCGATCCCGCCGCGCGCCTCTGAACCGGTCTCGAAGGCGTTCAGGTAGACGCACTCGTACTTCAGCGACCGCCAGAGGCGTTCGATCATTCGGTTGTCGATCCAGCGACCACGCCCATCCATGGAAATTTTCACCTTGGCGTCGCGCAGCACGTCGGTGAAATCGGTGCTGGTGAATTGCGACCCTTGATCTGAGTTGAAGATTTCCGGTGAACCGTATCGGGCCAAGGCGTCTTTCAATGCTTCGACGCAGAACCCCACATCCATGGTGTTCGAGAGCCGCCAACTCAGGACCTTGCGACTGTACCAGTCTATGATGGCCACCAAGTAGAGGAACCCTCGCCGCATCGGGATATAGGTGATGTCGGTGCACCAGACCTGGTTTGGGTTCGTCCCAACAAAGGAACGGGAAGTCCCACAGGGATCTCGATATTTGATTGATCTTATAGGGTTTTCTTGTTTTTTGTCCCTCCCGTTTTTGCACTGATTTTACGCGATCTTTTTCGGGGGCAGGATTCCGAGGGTGTCGCGGAGCTTTTCTTCTGAGAAATCGTATTCACCAAGCATGTTGATGTGGGCCCATGACATGGGTGAATGAGCTGCGATCAGACGCAGCAGGTTTTCTTTGGCCTCGAGGTCTGGAGCCTTTTCGATCTGTCGGGCGAGATACAGATAGTTCCAGCATATGATGCTGTTTTTGATGAGGCGATTGCATGCCTCTGCGATTTCCTGCTCTTCCTTTTCGGTCTGGGTGTATTCGCGTGGATTACCGACGGCCACGGCGCGGGTGAACCGGTTGGCCAGTTCGACTTTGTTGAGCTGTTTTTCAATGGCTTGGCGTAGCGCCAGGTCGTCAACATAGCGTAGGATGAACAGGGATTTGATGATCTGTCCAAAGGCTTTCATCGTTTGATAGAGCGCATGCTGGCGCGAATAAGAGTTTAGCCGTCTGAAGATGTCGGACGCGGTGTTTTCTTTCAGTTTAATGGTGGCCACAAGGCGCAGAAGGTCATCCCAGTTTTCTCGGATGACGGTTTCATTGATTGTTTTGTCTGGCTGGACCACCCAGTCTTCAGCGGCTTGGTTTCTTGGTTTAAAAATATAAAGCGTCTGTTTTCCAACGCTTTTGATACGTGGAGCAAAGGAAAACCCGAGCATGTGGGTCAGGCCAAAGACTGCCTCGGTATATCCGTGAGTGTCGGTGGAATGGATATCACTTTTCACGACGTCGTTGTGCATCAACCCGTCGATCACATAAGCGCTTTCGCGGTCAGCGGCGCTGATCATCAGGGAATGCCACAGGAAGTTACGTTCATCGACAAAGGTGTAGGCGCTGACACCTTGGCCCTGACCGAAGTATTTGAACGACCGGCTGGCATGCAGACTATCGCCGCGCACCTCGAACTTCTGGCCATCGCTGGCCGTATGCAACTGGTCTTGCGTCTGGCGATAGAGATTTGGCAGTTCCATCGCGTCCATGGATTTGACCACGGCATCATTGGCCGCCCGGATGTTTTCCAGTGAGAAGCGCCAGTTCACGGTGTGATCCAGCTCGTTTTCCGTGATGCTGGACGATATCCGCGCCATTTTCCGCACACCAATTCCGCAGCCCAGTCCCATGATCCCGGCCAAGAGAGCTGGGTGAGATGTAGCCTGCCGCACATGGGTTTGTTGCCAATGTTCAAGCGACCGCAGCATGCCGCAGTGGTTATTGACGGTTTCCAAAACTTGGGCGAGCGGCACATCATGTCGCTGAGGAAAGAGATCGCCCAATGGATCATCCTCACGGGCATCCATCGCGGGTGTCGCAACATGGAACGTCCCATCCTTGCGCAGTTTCAAATACGGATTGGCTGCTGCGTTGCTGTTTGTCGCTTCATATTGTCCAGATAGGGCGGTTTTTAGAAGGGCCAACACGGCTTCAGGATCAGAGAATTCCGTCAGGCCAGCCCGTTCCAGAAGGCGAGCCTTATCCCGTTGCCATCTTTCTTTATCGATTAGGTAAGCGTCCATGGGACGATATTTGTAAGACAGCCCCACATTCAGATCACCAGATTTAATAGCCGTAGTAACGGCCTGGAACAGAAACACCTTGTACAGGGATATCCGGAATGTGCCGTCGTCACGGATAAGCGTGGCCTGTTGCTCAGCATCAAGAAAACCCATCGGCATATGGTTGGCGGATAATTCCCCATCCGCTTTGAAATGGGCAATCGCTTTTTGCAGAGCTATGACCCGCGTAGTTGGCATGAACTCCAAGGCACGTAACACGGGGCTGAGACGGTTTTGCAGCTTCAGCGAACGTGCTTCCATGATGTTGTACCAACTGGCATTGCTGGCCGTCTGGGCCAAATCGCCTTTCAACTGATCAAAATCTTCGGTCTTGCTGCGGGCCATAAGTTTTTCGATAGCGGCAAGCTTTTCTGTATCTGACATGTTGGCCGTTATCATGACGCTTTGAATGCTGCGCAGTACACCGAACACAGAAACATCCAGGCTATCTACAACAGATGCAATCTGACGCTGCTGATCTTTGCGATCTTGTGCCAGTGTTTCTTGATATTCACGGGCTGCGGTGGATTTGAACGAGGCCATGACGCTAAGCCAAAGATCAATCATGTTGTCCTGACAGCGATAGAACTGGTGCGCGACAAAAGCAGCGGCGTGGATATCGCGGTCATTCTGATCGCGCCTTTGCATTTGGAAAATCTCTGAACGTAAAACACTGCCTGCGAAATACCGAATGCCCGCCGTGCCCAGATCTAGCTTGGATAGGACATTGCCCAGCTGGTCATGAAGATCTGACAGGATCACAAAATCTGCTACCGCCTCTTTGATATTCGTGGGCTTGGTGGATTGTGACAATTTCTTTAACAGGGTCAGGCGGTATCGGTTTTGATCATCGGGGGCGGTGAAAAGATCGTCTAGCAGGTCTCTGGCATCATTCGATAAATGCCTATCCATAAGCGCAATCAATTCTGTTTTGCGATCTTGCAGGCCAACACGGATCATTTCCAAAAGCGTTCCTGATTGCGGTATTTGCACCCGTCTCTGGATCAAAAAATCTACGCAGCGCTCAAAGATCAACTTGGGCTTCAGATGTACGCGTGCCATCGTGTCGATCTCGACAGCTAACGCATCCTTGGATTTGTCGTCGAAGGTAGTGAACCCATGGAAAGCCAAAATAATTTTTTGATGACGTGCCCGCGTCTGCTTAGCGTAGGTATCAGCTGAAAAATCAGCATGCTGAAATGCTAAAGCACGGGCGGCGGCTTCGACATCCCGTCCACAAAAATCGTATGGTTGGAAAAACCGCTTTGTGGCTTTGAAATACGCACACATCAAGAAGAAACCAATCTGGCCGCTGGGAGTCCGTAAGCTATCTGCGATATCAAGAAGCCCCTTGGGCAAATCAAAGAGCCTCTTGCGGTCGCGGTGATTAAACAATGGCGGCTTGTCAAAAAGCTCTTGTTCATTGGCCGAGAGAATACGCATTCGGGGCATGGGCTGATCCTGTATAAGCTGACCGAAAAGGGACGATTGCGGACAGGGGCTCAAAGCCCGTCCGTAAATTACCTTGCTATATTATAGGACATGCATATGATTACGGACACCTATTTCGTAAAGAATTGCACGATGTCCAGAACTTTCGCTTACGCCCGCGTCTCCACGTTTGACCAAACACCCGAAAACCAGATCCAAGAAATCAAAACGGCTGGCTTTGCTGTTGAACCTCATCGCATCATCACCGAAACAATCTCAGGCTCCATGGCCATCGCGCAGCGGGCAGGGTTTTCCAAACTGCTGGATCGGATGGAGAAAGGGGATGTACTGATCGTCACCAAGCTAGACCGCCTAGGCCGCGACGCCATCGATGTCAGCACCACCGTCGCTAAGCTCGAAGACATTGGCATCCGTGTTCATTGTCTCGCCTTGGGCGGCGTTGATCTCACCAGCTCCGCCGGAAAGATGACCATGAACGTGATTAATGCCGTTGCCCAATTCGAACGTGACCTCCTCATCGAACGCACCCAATCTGGCCTCGCCCGCGCCAAAGCTGAAGGTAAGTCCTTGGGACGGCCATCTGCGTTATCAGCGGATCAGCAGGTCGAAGTGAAAGAAAAAATCAAAAATGGAGAGGCAATCTCATCCATCGCACGACAGTTCGAGACCAGCAGGCAGACAATCATGCGCGTCAGAGATCAAGCATAATCCTGTGGGACTTCGCGTTCCTTTGTTGGGATAGACCCAACGAAACAAGACTTAAGCAGCGTGGGCGTACGATAAAGGTTCGAGGCCTAATCCGGAATAGTGACTTGGTTAACGATGCGATGGCTGACTTCGTGCCGCGATGGGCGGTCATTGAGGGCAAAAACTCGTTCATTTTATCCAGCTTGATTGCTTACAGAATTGGTAACGGAGGCCACAATGGGCTGGCAAACCCGAACATGGAAATTTGGATGCCAATTGCACCAAAGTACGCAATCGTCATGTTGCAGGACCCTGAAGGCAAAATAACCCATAGGGTTAGTGAGCCAAGAGTTCACGTAAGGAAGGTCAATGAATTTGCCGTTCGAAACAGCAGCTACGTTGCTTCGCACTCCCACAAACTTTTGAGATCACTTGTTCGTCACGGTGGAATACTCGAGTAAGTTGTCCCCTCCAAACCTCACTCTACCATATTACATAATTCAGACTATGCGATTTTAGCTTTTAATCTCCCAAAAACGACCCTTTTTGACCATTTCTAAGACAATGGATTTATCGCTCGATCTCATGGCCCCGCGTATGCTTGGCTTCTCGTTCTTTGAGCACGCGCTCTTGCTCAAGCTTGAGCGCGCGTTCCCGCTCTGCGTCTTCGCGCTGCAAGTCTTCTCGCGCCCGTTCCTCATGGCGGGCCACCTCTGCGCTGACGTCGTAGCTGCGGCTCTCCCGCGCCGCCTGTAGCTGCTCGAGTGGCGTCTGAGGGGTGGTGGCTTCACGCTGCGCTCCACGAGCTTCCTCTTGGGCTGCCCTGAGGCGCTCAAGCGACGTCTGCGCGGTCTGCGGTTCGCGCTGACGCAGCGACGGGCCATCAGCAAGGGTGCGCTCCTGCATCCCGTCTACCATGCGATCAAGCCAGTCCCGCGCCCAGTCCTTGAACTCGGCGGCGATCTCGCGGGCCTGTGCGGCGATCTGTTTGACCTCCTGCCAGCGCTCGGC
>Ga0209390_10004626_pt1 | contig 20456 bp, 32 predicted proteins | sample BON01_FD_187212 | JGI IMG/M metagenome (GOLD analysis project Ga0209390, IMG submission 187212) | Freshwater microbial communities from Lake Bonney liftoff mats and glacier meltwater in Antarctica - BON-01 (SPAdes) (version 2) | ecosystem: Environmental > Aquatic > Freshwater > Ice > Glacier...
AACTTAACGAAACGTAACTTAACGAGAAAAACATGATTAAAACCTTCGAGAAACCCCTGATAGAATTATCCCAATCCCTTGCTTTTAAGCACGCTAAACTAATAGATAATGAATATAAATTATCCATTGATGATTTAAACGCCGCCGAAAAATTAGAATTAATTACCCAGTTTATGCAAGCAAATGCTAATGTTGATGCGTTTATGCAGGAATATTTAAACGAGGCTTGCATGGATATGAATTACGCCGAAATGCAGTTGTCTATTGAGCAGAACGAACGGGATTTAGGTTATGACTTCTAGCATGAGAGATAGAATTACATGCAAGCAACGCATCATGAATCGACCCGTTCTATCTGTTTGGATAGGCTATGTAAGCGTTGTTGTTTTAGTTTTTGGGATAGGAGTTTTATTTTTATGAGTACAGCAATATTGTTAATTGGTGAAAGTGGATGTGGAAAATCTACTAGCTTCCGAAATTTAAACCCAGAAGAGACATTTTTTATTAACATCTTGGACAAGCCGTTGCCGTTTAGGGGTTACAAGAAAAGCTATACAAAGCTTTCGCCGGATGGGTTGGAGGGTAATTATTACGAGTCGGATGACCCTGATAAAATAATTCGCATCATTAAGTTGATTAACTCTAAACGCCCCGAGATTAAAAACCTTATTATTGATGACTTTGGTTTTACGTTAACGAACACGTATATGCGGCGCTCCCGTGAGCACGGATTTACAAAGTTCGCCGATATCGGCAGGCAGGTTTGGGAGGTGATAAACTCGCTTCGCTCACAGCGTGACGATTTAAATTGCGTTGTTACTATGCATACTGAGATTGACAACTCAGGCCGTTACAAGCCTAAAACCATTGGGAAGATGACCGACCAATATAATCTTATTGAGGGCTCATTCACCTATGTTTTACACGCCTTAATTGTTGAGCAAGAATATCTATTCCTAACAAACAATGACGGCTCACACATGGCTAAAACCCCCATGGCGTGCTTTGTTGAAATGTATGTCCCCAATGACATGAACGAAGTTTTAACAGCAATCAACAACTACAATAACGGAAACTAAATATGAAACTGTACGAAATAACAAACGAGTTTGAATCCATATTTAATGATGTCGATGAGAACGGCGAGATTACACAAGCTATGGTAGATGCCATGGACGGCCTCAAGGATGAATTTGATAACAAAGCTATCTTAATTGCTTCATACATTAAAAATATTGAGGCTGAAGAAAACGCCATCAAGCTTGCGATGGATGATATGAAAAAACGTCGCGAATCACTCATCAGTAAAGCTGATTCGTTAACGGAATATCTGAAGTATAGCATGGTGAAAATGTCAGTTACCGATATTAATACGTCACCATTATTTAGAATCAGGCTTAAAAAATGCCCTGTTTCCGTGGATATCATTAACGAACTATCAATACCTGCTGAGTATTTCCGGGAGAAGATTGTAACCTCAGTTGATAAAATTAAACTCAAGGAAGTTTTGAGTGAGGGTGCTGAAGTTCCAGGCGCATGTTTGCAACGTAAAACTAAACTAGAAATCAAGTGAGGATGTTATGAGATACACACCGTACAGTGAAAATGAAATTAAAAGTATGAATATTATGGATGCCGGAGTGTATTCTTTCCAAGTAGCTGAAGTAGAAACCACAAAAAACGGCCATCCTATGAGCGACCGCAACGGGAATGACATGTGCAAGCTTAAGCTCACCCTGTGGGATTCTGAGAGTCGAGAGCGCGTTGTTTACACCTACATTACAGGCGATAGTAACTTTGCTTACAAGCTGCGTCATTTTGCTAAAACCACGGGTATGCTTAAAGAATACGAGGACGGAACGCTTAACATGCGCGATGCTGTCGGCCTCCAAGGCACGGCTGAAATCGTCATCAAGAAAGGCACGCCTAAACAAGATGGTTCGGGTGACGTATGGCCAGATAGGAACGACGTAAAAGACTTTGTTGGCGAAGGCCAGGCGGCAGGGCACTTTGTCTCAAGTGCGCCGCCCCAAGGTCATCCAGCGACGCAAAATATACCGCAGGACGATCTCCCTTTTTAATTAAGCGGTGGGTAATGCTACGCTTTAGGCGTAGCATCCCCTTCATCATCAGGGCTAAAATCATACTTAATGCCGTACTCAGAAAGAACCTTCTCCGCAATTTCCTCAATGGCCGAATCATTTTTATTTGTAAATATCTTGGCAGTCAAACCCACGGTCAAAGCTATGATAATTACTCCGGTAACAACCAATGGTTTTCCACCAAGCATAGGTGATGCGAAACGTTTAAGACTTCCGGCAATATTCATGTTACCCCCGTTTAAATTAAAACATCCGGCACAAACGCCTTGATTTTTTCAGGTGTGTCCAGGCTCGACATATCCGCATTTCTTGGCATATCTCGCAACGCATTCTTTTTAGCTGCAATATTATCTTGCATTACGGTATCTTTATCTTCTAGAGCACGTTGAAACGGAACATCTAACTCAGAAAGCATCTCGTCCCTTTGTACGCGAAGGTTAATCATGTGAATCTCGCGAGCCTGCTCCAGGTCAACACTAATGCCACCATCTAATTTCCAAGCATTCCTGAAGTACCGGTCAGAGGGAATGTCCTCGACACAATGAACTTCAAAATGAACGCCAAGTGGCAGCGTTCTAAGCAACATATCAATTGTGTTAGCAGGGTTTGCGCAAAACTCAGGTGAAGGACATATAAACGACACACCGCCTTCAAGGTTTCTGTAAGCTATTCGTGTTTCATGTTTCATGCTAGTTCTCCGTAAGCTGATACACAGTTGCCATCTCTATCAAGTGCTGCGGTTAATTGCTGAGTAAGAAATTGCTGAGCGCCAACTAACCGCGTCCCTGCTGTAGCTGAGCAAGTTACAGCGTTATTACCTGCGCCCGCACCAATTGTGCTTACATTTACAGCGTAATTTGTGTCGGCAAAATCATTATCCCAGTTAACAGTATATAGACCTGCACCGTCATCCGTTACACTCGTCACATTGTACGAAGCAACAACGCTCGGCCCTGTTGCCTGGTTATACAACACCCAAGCCTTCGCCGCGCTTGGATGATACTGCTGAACACCAGGCGCACTAAATACTGCGGAACTTGTCGCTGCTTCCATTTCTGTTTGGGTTGCTGCCACTGCAACAGTCGCCGCGACCGCCGCAAAACGTATGCAACGTAACGCAACCATGGAAGGCTGCATAATGTTAGTGGCTGTACCCGAACCGCTACTGTATGGTGACGAGTTCTTAGGAACGTATGAAGCCGTGCCTGTATTAGATACAACATTTATCCCCCCTGAAGTACCAGAAGTCACAGGTACGCCAGCAGGCATGTTACCGGTTGCAAGCGTTACAGTTTCATTGCCACCTGTATCACCAACAGCATTGCCAAGCGTTGCCGAGCCTGAGCCACCTGAACCAACCATGACGCGTCTTGCTGAGGGTGGGATGCCGAAGGTTGTGGAGCCGTCACCTGCGCCCCAGGTTGTGCCAATGACTGCAAAAAGTGCGGAGTACGTTGCCCTTGATTGGTCTGAACCATCGCACGGCAAGCAGCCTGCTGGTGCGGTTGTGCCACCAAAGTCAAAAATTTCACCGACGACACCGGTTCCTCCAGCGTTAGACTCAACGAAAGTTTTAATGGATTGACTGGTTGAAATTGTATCCGACGATGCTGAACTCATGGTTGGGTCGTTTATTACACCATAGCCGATACTGTTTTGAATAGACATTAAAAAACCTCCGTAAATAATCTAGACGACCGTGAACGAACCTTGCGGGCCGGTAAGTACTGCAAAAGTTGTGTCAGCCGTAATACAGACCACTTGAATTGAGTCATATCTGTTTGTTGCCGTAATGCTACCGCCCGTGCCCGTGGTTGTGGGTGTCGACCCAAAGTTAATTGTCTGACCAGGATTTTGAGCAATTGAAAATAAGCCTGCGCCTTTACCTTGCAGAATAATGACAGAGCCAATCGCCGCTGTGACTGGCAGCGTAGCGGTAATCAGTGCGGCATTGTTTAAAATATAGCCGTTACTAACCACCATGTTCACAGACGTGGCTACTATCTCACTCCAGGTAGTTGAACTGCCCACGGCAGTGTCCACATATAATTTATTAGCTGCGTCGCCATTATCGACGGGAGCCGGAAGGTTGATAATGGCATTGCTATCAGCATCAACTTCACCTCCTAACGTGTGCGCTGGAACAGTATCGCTAGCAATTAAATTGCTCGAGCCATTGGTCAGCAAAAACTTGCTTGCCGTCAACGACAAAACACCAAGCTCTAATAAATTTGGATATGCGCCGACTAAGCCCGCAACCGTTGTTTGAACTTCATCATATGAAGCCGCTGAGTTACCGCAATATATAATATCAGCAGTTACAAGCGTGGCTTTTGGTGTAAAATCTAACAAGCGTTTTGTAGCCATATCACCACCTATTTCATTAAAATAAACAACAAAAGCACGCCGCAAAAAAAGTAAACTTTACTCTTTTATTTCTTCCTGCGCGTCTTCTTGAGACGATTGCTCTAGCACTTCATTTGTAAATAATTGTATTTGCTGCTCTAACAATTGTATCGCGCCTGTAAGCCTATGAAACATTTGCTCAGCTTGGCCGCGTTGTTCGATACACGTCTTTAGCTGCTCTTGTAAGCCTTCTACTTTAAACATTGTCTTCCTCGGGTTGTGGTTCTGCTTGGGCTTCGGCTTCGGCTTCGGCTAACACTAACGTCTCATCACGTTTATCAATAGCTAGTAAGACAGCCTTTTCAATCTCAACTAGTCCTGCTTCAGCGTTTTCAACTTTAACATGTTGATGGTCATTGATTGTATGAATCACAACATCGTCACGCTTGATAACTGTGCGGTAAACAGCTTCAACACAACCCGTGGCGCAATCAATGCTTTTAATTAACAACGGTAACTTTTCTTCTGTAATCATTTTAATCTCCTGTTATCGAACACGTCGGGCACTTATGCGGCCATATGCCGTGCAAGTTGATGTTGTGAATGATGCCCTAACACTTAAATAAATTGTGGTAGTGGTTGTTAAAGAAAATCGGCGCGAAGGAGTAGAAAACCCAGATGACCTATCTGAAACGGGTATACCACTTGAGTCCCAGTATGGTTGCACATTATACCTTGCTGCATCTGGAATACTTGCGCTAGAGCTCGAAACCCATCCCATGGCATAAATTATGACTGTTGCTATTGGCCAAGTTAGGCCAACATTCCCTTCAACATCCCAGTCACCCGCGCCCAGTAATATCGATGTGATATTGGCATTGGTATTGGCAGTTAATGGGATAGCACTACCTAATAATACAGTACCCTCAATATACTCCCCCACACTCCCAGCATTTGCATTATTGTTCGTTGTGGTTCCGATTATTCCTGCGGTTTGGGAGGTTGTAAGTGAGCCACTCAGTACCGTATTACCCGAAGCGTTGACAAACAAGTTAGCAGTAGACAACGAGCCATCAGTGGTTACTGTAAACCCACCAGCAGGTGCGCGCATTAAAATACCGTTGGTAATACCTGAATCTACTCCAATGAGTAGGCGGCTGGCAAACGACGGCACAGGAGTGTACGTGCTACTGTAAAGATTAAACGATGCAGATGCGGCGTTGTTGGTAAGTTGGCTAGATGCTATTGCAGATGTACCCGTCGACGCGTTAGTGATTGAAAGTCTTGTTGTCGCATCAGCGCTAAGCGTAACTAAAACCGACTCACCAATCGTTCCCAACGCCGTAATATTATCCTGCACTGCAATTGGCAATGTAGAGCTAATACTTGGGACACCTGCGGCAGACGTGATAAGCGTGCCATCGTTCGCTGTAGCTAGGCCACTAATAACATCACCATTGGCTGCGTACACGCCAAGCTGGTTAATTAATCCGGGGCTTACTGTTCCACTGGCAGCCGCGCCACCTGAAGTCACATTAAAAACCTCAAGCCATTTTAGAAAGTCAGCGGGATTTATCATTGTGCGATCCACCCTGTAATATTTGTAATATTCGTACCGTCATTTGTAAATGTTTGGACGTAGGTAGTGCCCGCGTAAACAGCGGTAATCGTGTCGATAAAGCCTCCAGTATAAACGAAAGTTTGCTCTATACTTACAAGGGGAATTTGTGCTCCATTGGTTGCTTGAACTGTTTCACTCATGTTTTTTTCTCTCAGTATAATTGTTAGGCAAACTTTCAATTATTGGAGGCTTTTAAATTGCTTCAATAATAACAACATGTTCAAAATCTATTGAATCTTATTAATTATTGTATATTGTGGAGCGCGTTGGTCGGTACTGCGCCGCCGCTCTCAGACGGGAAATCTAAGTTAGCCTTTGTAACGCGCTTCGGATAAGCCTGTGCTCTTTTAATTATATCCAGCTTGATCATGTCACACAAGGGCATTAAGTAACGGTGCTTAACACTACCTTTAACGATTTTTATAAAATCCTTGCCTACGTGGGTTCCATATTTTGCCCTCATAGAGCGACCATGCAAGCGTTCCCCGTATACTAAATATTCATCCGCGGCCTTTGATTGACCGCTGTATATCCAGTTTCCTGCTTGATAAATACCGCCATGATGATTTTGGTTAGTATCGGCAAAAGATACAATAAGCTTGAGTCCTGGGCTTATGGATTTTAACAATTTAAAACTAATAGCAACGATTCTGCTAACCGGTGTTGCATGTTGAGTTAGCGCAATTCTTACCAGCTCGCAGCATTCAGTTTGTTCAAGTCCATACGGCGTGCCAAGCGTGCTGTTTGCGCCTATTCCGTAAAGCACAACGCCTATAAATTTATTATCTTCCCACACGCCTATTTTTATCAACTTTCCTGCTGGCACGCTTTTGCTGTAATGGAAATTCATGCAAGCATATTTGGCAGCTTGAAACGAAGCCCAATCCAATTTTAACGTCATTTTTCCATATCTCGTAAATTAAACTGTTTGTCGCAGTGTGGGCATTTAACGTTTTTGGGTTCAAGTACATCGAGCGTGCCTTGCTCTTCTTGTGTTGCTGGGTCAAAGTTCATATCCCCCAGCATTTCGTTAATTTCTTTTTCATCAAACCCCGTGGAGCTTAAATCAAAATCAGTTTCTTCTTGAAGTGTGTGCAATTCTTCCGCAAGAATACCAAAATCCCAATCCGCATTCATTGCTATTTTGTTGGCGGCTAGAATGTAACCCTTTTGTTTTGCTTGGTTGGTTAAATGCTTTTGTACAATTACAGGTATTTGTTTCATACCTATTTTTAACGCGGCTTGCACGCGTGCGTGTCCGCTTAGTATTGTAAGGTTCTCGTTAACCTCAACGGGTACATTGAAGCCAAAATCCTTGATGCTTTTAATTATTTGTTCTATTTGCGCATCTGAATGTGTGCGTGCATTATTTTCGTAATTTTTAAGCGTTTCAGGTTCTAGCATGATCACATGCATGTTTATTTCATTCTTAGTCATTTTTTTCTCTTAGCATAATTTGCTGATAGGCACGCGCGGCTTCGTTTGGATCTGTTGTCTTTGTTGAAAGTTTAGATGCTGACACTTTTTCGTCGCTTTCGTAATTTGAAGCTACTAAGTTTGGATCTTTCCATCCGGCTTGCGTCTTTAAAAAAAATATTGTTGCTGAAGTGCTGCCCGCTTTTATTTGTTCGATAAGCTTACCGGAAACAAAGGAGATCGTTTTAGACTTGCCGCGTCTTAAAGCCGCCCTAAGCTGAGGATGTTTTTTAGAATATTTTTCAAGCGCAGATAATGAAATATCAAAATAATGCGCTATCTGCCTTAGCGTAAGCCCACGCCCAGAAAGTATTTCCATTTCTTTGAGAGATTCTTCTAACAAAATAAATCTTACCGACCCATCGCTTAAAGGTCTTGGCTTTTGTTTAAGTTCTTCCGTTTCCATTATCATCCCCCTCTAGTCTAGCTTTTTTTATAATGTCCATATCAATCCCTACACATATTTAATCAATTTATAAACAACGTTAGACGGTTGCATAATGTTTACGGCTGTTGATGAACCCCCGGCGTAAGCTGCTGTGGAGGTAGGTATGTACCTAAATGTGCCAAAAGATAAGCTTACATGCTCGCTTGCAGAAGTAACGGTCGTCACGGGAACACCGGCAGGCATGTTTGTATTGCCTAGCGTTACAGTCTCTGCACCACCTCTTTGACCTACTTGAGAACCGATAACCGTGGAAAGTGTACCACCCTGGCCAATGGATGTTCGTCTTCGAAAGTCGGGTGCTTTGAAAGTTGTGGTTCCATCCCCTGCGCTCCACTGGAAAAATGTAACGGCTGTCGCACCACTTGCGCTAGCGTTAGCACTAGCGGTAACGGTTGTTCCGTCTAAAGCTGAAATTAATGTTGTTGACGGAAACCCGGGACTTTCAATCGCCATACCAACATACAAGCCAAATGAGCTGGTCGCAGTAAATGTTGGCGATTCTGCCGTGAGCGTAACCGTTTGGACAGAGGTTAAAGCTGCTAGCAATGCTGGGTATGTAGCGCGCAGAAGTGTAGCATCATCACACGGCAAGTAAGAATCAGGGATAGATATACCGGCAAAATCAATAACCGTTCCGACTGGCACACCTTGCGCGTTACCACTTATGACACGCCAGTTTGCGTCAACGCCAGGCGTTGAGGTGTTTGCGCCTGTGGTGCTTTCCCAAATTTGTATACCGCTGCCTGCGTCATATCTACAAATGGCATAAATGCCATAAGGATAAGATGTTCCTAAATTATCCGCTGCTGTAATCCAATTCGGAACACCTTGCGTTTGATACTGCTGTATGTTTTCAGTAATCGCATAATAAAGCTGATTAGACTGGTCGCGCGGCACAGGAATGGCTAGTGGATCGCCCCCTAAAACACGCTGGTAATTATATGTAAAACCTTTTTGATAGCTTACAGTCCCAGACGTTTGTGTTAATTCCGGAATGTCTGCTCTGTCCCCGCTTACGCCGAAAGGGTATGCAAAAAAATAAGTCACAATTATCTCCTAAACTAAACCGGTGAATAAAATACCAACGCCTGCGGGACGCGGCCAAACATCTAAAATAGTCAGCGCGTTAACTAAAGGTAAAGGAAAACCTGTGTTCGTGAAGTGATATGTTATCGTCATATCCAAATTATCTAAAACATAAATTGAACCGTCGTATTCAATATCACTGTTAGCGCATAAATAATCTAAAAATTCATTAATGCTATACGTCAAATTTGGCGCGAAGCCTGCAATATTTGTAAGCGTTGTAAGCTGAAAATATCGCAACCTTAAAAGAAATTTTTGCTCTTCCAAGGTAAGCGTTAGATTTTGATTAAGCTGAGAAAAGTTGCCTTGCTCATAGTTTCTGTAATTATTAATTAAACCTGGATTAGTCAAATCAACCGTGTCAGTAATCGAAAAAGTAAGCGTGCTCGCACCTGTTGACGTTGCATTGTCATCTAGCGTTATGGTTGTTGCGTCATCCACGGTTAAAACTTTTGCGCTTGCTGGTATGCCTGAGCCTGTGACATCCATGCCCACAAAGATTACCGAAGTGTCTAGTCCGGTAACGACGGCTGAACCACTTGCAAGTGTGCCATCTTGATCTAACGAAAACGTAAGCGACTCAGTAGAATTAACGGTCGTTAAATGCGATATGTAAATCGTTTCGCTGTCAGGAATTAAAACTATCACGCTGTTCGGTGATGTTCCTGTGCCTGTGACGTTCATGCCAATGGATAACAAATGTATTGTTCCGGTCGAGCCAGCTACAATAAAGTCACCCGCGCCGTCGATAATATCATCCGGCACTCCGTCTACGACTTGATCTAAACCGTAGGCTTTTAAGGCGTACGCGTTAAAACCCCACGTAGGTTGTGCAACATACGGCAAGTCACTTACAAGCAACGGGACATCTAAAATGACCGACCAAATGTCAGCTCCAAAGAGGTCGACACTTGTCAATGTAAAGACTATCTCAACCCATACGCCCCAGAATCCGCTTTGATAAACACTGTACCAGTCTTGTTTTTGCTGTATTAAACTTAATAAGTTGGTCGCGTCGTTATACTGCCACAAAATCGATTGCTTTAAATCAACTTGAAATTCGTTGAATTGCTGGATTTTTGTCATGATACAGTAACCGAAATATTATCCGCTGTAAGTCTAGCGACTTGATAAACCTCAATTGGAATTTCAGTCGATGCGATGGGCGTTGTGGGTGAGATGGCGATCAAAACCTCAGACACAAAAATCCCAGGATGCAATGCCGCAACCGCTCCCGCTAACTCAAAAGCCGAAACGTTTTGACCAACGTTAAGTCCTTGAATTCCGTTAATGTCTCCATTTGCGTATGTAATCAGTGCATTTTTTACTGTATTGACTGGGTCAGAAATTGGTGTAACCACGGTTACAGTAATTGAAACTAATATTGAAATTTCTGCGGGCCTATCGAATAAAACGTCAATTACTTGGCCGCTATAGGGCACGGTAACTTCTTGGCTTACAGGAACGCCTTGCGAGTCACCGTCCGTATTTACATAAGATGCACCGGCACTTTTTTTAGAAACCAAGGCTTCTGCGACTGCTAAATCTGTTCCGCCGTCTACGCACACATAAATGGAGTGAGCAGTCATCGAAACGCCGTCTGGGTTTCCGGTTGGGAAAACAGCGGTAGCATTTGTAAAGTTTTCCAAAAACGTTAAGCTTTTGACGTTTTCGACTAAGTTTACGCCCGATGTTATTGCCAAAGCGACTGAGCTACCTTGCGCCGCTAGTGTTGCTATTCTTTCTGATCTGGCAGATATATCCGACTGCGTTGCTTGACCCAAGTCGCCGTCGGTATTTGATAAAATCGTTTCCCAGCCTAGAACGCTTGATACGATTGAGCCGCCACCTGCAACGGTTAAAGCGTTTGTTTCGCAAGCTATCTCGCCTGATTCTACTGCGTTAAAAACCACACCTGTTAGCTGACCGCCTGCGGGTATCACTTGCGTTTGTGTTGTTTCAAAGAGATCGTTTGCAGATGTTTTTGCTTGTGAGCCGGAAGGAACAGAGGTGCCATCCACGCCGGTTATAGTTGCGGTCGTTGTGGTAAAAGTCGCTGGTGTTCGTTGAATGCCTGTTAACGCTAAAATGGCATCTAAAAAAATGCCACCGGCAATGCTTGGGTTTATCTGATTAGCGATTGCGACATTATTGTTAGCAACGGCGATTCTTGCAAGGGCTTCAGTGACAATTAAAAGCCCTTGCGGTGTTGACGCGCCTTGTATATTCAGAGAGTCAGGAACAGCTAAATCTTGACCGAAAGTGTTTTGATACTCAGTCGCAACTTGCTCTAAAATTTCTCCTGCATCGGTTGTGATTAAACCGTCCGCAGTCACAAAAGTATATACGTCAGCCATTGATTGCCCCTGTCCCAAAAGTTGTTCGGATTATAGCACTATACGTTAATCTATCGCTCGGCGAACCATCACCGCCTTGGAAAGTTAACAAGGAGATTACTTCTATGACCCCGTCCACGTCTAAGAAAGACTGTCTAAGTGACGCGTTAAATTGAGCAATATTAGGCACGCCAACCCACACGGTTTCAAAGTAAGGAATTCCAAGTTCCGTATTGAACACGCATTCGCCAAGCAGAGTTTTAGCGACTTGTGAGCACTGCTCTAGTATTGCCAGTAGATCGCGAGTTATTGAAATATTACCCTGTTGATTAAGATATATATCATTGTTTGCACCTAGCGAGGCAATATTATTAACGTTACAAGATAAAGTCTGAGTCATAAATCACCTTTTATGGAATGTTAAAAGCATGGATTGTGCCCGTAGCTAAAATGCTTCCATTCAATTGAATAATATTTGTGGGTAATGTCATATTGATAGATATTGCAGGCGAAGCGATTGATACCGTGCTTGCATCAACAGTCACTAGAGGAGCTGTTACCTTAACCTCAACCGCCGACTGAACTTTAATTCCCGCCGCGCCAATCGTAATTTTTTCCGTGCCTGCTTTATTTTGTATTATAAAATTATTATCATCAACGCCGTCAATGGTGTATCCGGTCATAATATCAGGGATAAAAATGCCATCTGAAAAGCTTTTGACGCGTTCTGTGTTAGGGGGTGATTGCGCGTAACTTTGTAAAAATATAGAAATATCTCTATCGTTAGCCATAACCCAGCCTAAGTCGCCAGGAGCCAATGGAAACCCTAAGAAGTATCCACCGCCACCGAGAAGTATAACCGGTAAGCTTGCAATTTGAGGGCGTGGGACTTGCGATCCATCGGTAGTAATCAACGTAATAAGTAATTGCACCTGAACGCGGTTTTCTTCACGATCATATTCAATCACTTTAGCAGGTAACATGCCGTCTTTTTGTTGCGTTAATTTATTAAATGCGAATTTTATTGAGCCTGCAAGTGAGCCATTGTTTGCCGGATCTATCGACGGATTATTGTTCATGCGGTAGCCTCCTGAGGAAGTCTTGCAGCTTCAGCAATATAATAAAAAGGCGTATCTCTGCTAGTTATCTGAAAGCCTAACTTGTAAATAACATAAATTCCATTGGTTGCCGGATACTGCGCGCTTCTAACATCAATGGCACTACCCAAAACCGTCTGGTTATCGACTAAAAACTTCACCTTAATCCCTCGTTCCGTGAAATCCGGAATGCCTATCATGCCCGTTTCAGCACTTAAGACCCTTGTTCTACCCGTTATAGGGATGGCTGAGTCTTTAACGACCAAGGTATTGTCATCAATAAAAACGTTATAATTGCCTAGTCCACCGGCGACTGTTACTTGATCTAATGCCGCACCTGCAAAAGAGTAATTACTAATGTTTTTGTCGGTAGCTTGAAAGTTTAAAATCGTACCGGTATCCAGTGCTATTTGCTCGCATATCTGACTATAAGTCGCTTGACCGGGTTGGTTTCTTGTTATGATATTTCCTTTAATAAAATTACCTGTTAAGCATTTTAACGAGATGGTTACATCAGGCGGTTGTCCAACGACTACGCTTACAATATTTCCCCTATAGATAACTGAAGTCCCGTAGGATTCTCGCCCTGCTTCGACCGTTAAAGCTTTTGGTGTTCTGTTAAAATTGTAGGGTGACGTTTCGGTCATTAAAAAATCTTGCGTCGCTCTGTCTAGATTGCTGATTGTTGCTACGCACTCATTTTGCAAAGCGTTACCGTACTTCGTTCCCGTTGCTGTGAGATCGAGCGGTGACGTGTACGTTTTTATTTTACCATTTACCTCGATTGATATTTTTACAATACGGGGATCAAGTGATGGCATCAATTTCATCCTGCGTGGCAAAAATTAAATATTGCGAAATATCAAACAAGTTATAGTCGGGTAAGTCGCCTTCATTTGTAAGTAAAACAAAGTTTCCGCCATTATCGGTTAGTTCTCGATAAGGTATGACAGGCGTCCCAGCAACAACGCGCTGACCCAACACAGAAATTACATTGTCAATTGTTACGTCAAAACACATAACTTGAGAAGCTAGCGTATTTACGGCTCTTATTAAGATATCATAACCGCGCCCGTTTAGCGTGATTGAGAAGCTTTGAACGGGTAGGCTTCTTAGGGGGATTCTTATCACGAAGCACCGCCTTTAAATAAGTTTTTTACAAAAGATCCGCCCTTTTTAAACACATTAAAAAGCGAGCTTCCTTCAGCCGTCGATGCTGTTTTACCTTGCTGCACACCCAGTTTAACCGTATTTGAATTTTTAGGCTGCTTAGGTATAACGCCAAATTGCGCAGTTACAAATTGAACTTGTTTTAAGTTTAATATTAAAGCGATTGCGTTGTATTGCGACGGGTCTTCTTCGTGAGGCATCGAGGAAATAAGCTGATTGCTATATATATCCGATCGCGTTTGAACCACCAACAAATCGCCGTTTACATAATGTTGACGTATACTCTTATATACATCTTGGTATGCCTCAGAAGATAAAATTAACGTTAGCTCAATTTCAACCGGCAAAACTATTCGATGATCTGTTATAATAGAACCATTTTCGACGGGATGCTCCATCAATTTTGCCTGCTCTTTAACCACCGCTTTTAACGCGCGCGCATTCTTGAACAGTTGCTCAAAATCTTGGTTAAAAACAGCAACAGAATCAACCGCAACGGTAGGCACTAGCGTTCGTATAACATCGCGCAAAGCCATTAGATTTTCACTCCATTGTCAAAATTCGAGTTTGACATCCACAACTCATTGACATAATCGTGGAAACCTTCAGCCGCTTCTTTTCCATTCGTGGCGTTTGTTTGAATCGTAACATCACCGATGTTGACTGTGTTATTCCCAGCAAAACCTTGACCGCCCAAAAACTTGGGTAAGTGAGCATACTTTTCAGAAAACTTAGCCAGCGATTGATCGTCCAAAAAACTAGGCGCAACTTTAGAAATAAGTTTTTCAGCTCCTCGCGTTTGACTGTTAAATGTATCAACACCCAACCCAATTAGCGAAGGGTCGCCCGCCTTAAACTTTTGATAATCTTCGTAAGCGGCAGAAAACGCTATCAGCGCAGCAGTCACTAATGCGATACCAGGACTTGCAATTGCAAAAGCAATACCCATTGAGCCCACCGCGCCGGTAATAGCAATCATTGCGCCTGTGATTAAATCTTTATGCTCTATTAAGTATTCAAAGCCTTTTTGTAAAGCTGGAAGAAAGGGAATTGCCATGTCACGAGTTAACGAACTAAAAACGCGACCCAAGTCATACAAAGAATTGTCATAATTGCGGGTAATGATAACTTGCTCTTTTGTAATCAATCCCAATTCTTTTTGCTTTCTAATCGTTTCTTCTACTTCCCTACGACCTTTCTGCAATAAGTAAATGGTGGCTTGATCTAACCCTAAAGACTTACCATAACGATTGGCCTGCGCGTCGTTCATTCTTTCGAAGGAATCAGCAATCGCGGGTAGTGATTGCAAAGCAACGGCCGCCGTAGAATTTAGACTTACTGACAAGCTTTTTAAAGAACCCTGAAAGCCCCTGGCAGTGCCGCCAGTGCGCTGAACAGCATTACCCCATGCATCGAGTGATTCGGCGTTAACATTCAAGTCACGCGCCGCGTCGCCCAATTCCTGCATCGAGCCGACCGCATTTTTAAAGACACCGAAAACAGCACCGGCCGAAACAAAAGCTCCAAGCACGCCGCTTGCGGATTTTGCCATAGTTAAAAAAGACTGACCGGCACGTTCGCTGGCTTTGTCAATGCTTTTTAAACTTGACTCTAAGTCAATGGTAGATTTTTTTGCCTCTTCAGCACCCTTTTTTACTGCGGATGCATCTGATTTAAAAAGAATATAAAATGTTTCCAATATGCTCATTTTGGCTACCTCTTGCTTTTACTTTTAGCGTGCTGGATTGCCAAATGTTCGTTATAACGTGACACTGAAATAATCTCGAACAAATCAAAAGCATCCTCTAAGCTATAGATTGTTTTTAGCTCGTGGAGGGTGGCTTTTCCTTCTGCAACAATTGCTCCGATAAGCCCGTCAACATTTTGGAAATCCACTGTGGGAGCTTCTGAGCGAAATCGTCGAAGAAATTCGAGATTCGCCCGTCTCGAAAAAAACTACAATTGTACTCCATCATGGAGATTTCAATTTTAGCTAACGTCTCCCAACTTCCGGCATGATTATCGACAAGCCCGCGAGATGATAAACTCACGGGAGCATCGTTAATATTCACGGCTACATACGACATAAGCTTAAGCATGGTTTCTTCATTTAGCTGATAGTCGCCGATTTTTGGAATGCCGGACAGAGGATATTTTGCAATAATCTCACGCCCGGCTATTGCTGGAAACTTAGATAAAATAAAATCCTTTCCATCAATCGATACTGCTTTTGGTTCTATCACGCGCCCACCTTACTTTCGAAAGACATACTGTAGGTTTTTGATTTTAATCGACCGGCACTAGCAACAGAGCTAGAAGGCGAACCATCGATTATAACTCCACCACTAAGCGTAACAAAGTTACCTGAGGGATAAAGCAGGGTAAGTGTGATCACATCCCTAGCACCAATTTTGCCACGTCCAACGCGGTTTGCTTCGAACAATATAGACATCTCAATATCGTCTACTGTGTTCGGCAAAAGGTTTAGAGTAACTTGGATTGGGTTAGCTCTTGACCACGCAATCAAATCACCGTTCAAACCCATGGCTGCCTCACCAATTTGGAGTGTAGGCAAGTCGAGTGGATCTGCATCATCGGCAAACTGAGTTAATGGAATGCCGAGGGGGAACGTATTTGAGGCCCTAATGTTAGCTATTAAACCGAAACCTGATATATTTTGCATAATAACCTCTTATTAAATTAAGATCTGCGTCCCAACAACTTTCCGAATAACATCGTCTTTCGAATAAATCAACGTGTAATCAGCCTTGTATTGCGTAGGTTCAACCGCCGCGATAGGCGCGATCTGACTATCAAGCCAATAGCCAGAATTTTGCACCTGGTACCATGCTTTATTGTCGTTTGTTTGTGTAGTGATAAACGACTTTTGCTGCGCTGTTAAAGTTTTTCCGACGCTGATTGTTCCGTTTGTTAACGCCAAATTAATCACTTCCTGAAGCACCGAAAGAATCTGTCCCCGACCTTGTTCATTAGCCGAAACTTTAGCCAAGCCAAGCAACAAGTTAATAATGGAAACTGCTGCGGCATCTTTTAACCACATCTCATTAACGTAAGTGTTCATGTCGACGATGTTTGTGCTCACAGACGAACCTTGCAACAGTCCACGCTGATAGAAACTGATTAACTGACCGGCTGTTTGTGTTGACCCGTAATAGTTAACCGACAAATCATCATACGCCGCTGACTGCTCATTGGTTGTAACGCTTGCCGTAACATTATTGAACATCTGAAACATGTAATTCTGTACAGAGTTGACCGCGGCGTAATTTGTAGCCGCTGCAATCATCATCGGCATCTGTTCGGGGAATTGGTCGGCCGTAATTGAAACCGTCAAACCTACGCCACCAATGCCGCTTAAAGCCGTTGACCATGAAGAAACATTCGCAGTCGTTACCGCAACGGTAAACATGAAAGCCACGTTTTGAAGCGCGTTCCATTCTGCCGCTTCGACCGCTTGCGTTACCGTTAGGCTTAAATTCGTTAAAAACAAGAACGAACCAAAGTTATTAGAATTTTCAGCCGACTCGGTAAGAAGTTCCGTTACCGTTTGAGCCGCTGAGCCGTCAGAAACAACCGCGCCAGACGTGCTACTACCTTGCGAATTGTTAACAGAAACAGGTAGCCACCCAAGCAACGTCGTCCCCGTGATATCAGTACCGCCGCCTGCAACTTGAATCGAAAGAGCTGCATCTACTGCTTCGCCACCAGTAAAATCAAAGCTAGAAGTAAGCGCATTATATACAACCGTGGCCAACGTGTACTGGTCTCCTGTTCCTGTTCGCACGGCGGCTTGCAATCTTGCCGCCACGGCTGTAAGACTTGCATCTGCACTGAAATCTAGTGAAGAAAATGTCTCAACAACGCCGCCAATCGTAAGGCCGAAAGAACCCGACGTCACGCCGTTCCACAAGGACAAAGTAGTCGCGTTAGGCGAAACACTTCGAATCGTTGGAGAAACCGCAACGTTAGCCCATCTTGCATACTGTATTGACTGAGCTGTTGTGATGTTTTTACTAACCCATGAAAAGTAAAAAACAGCCCTTAAATATTCTTCAGAGGTTGTGCCAAAATAAGTGCCAACCGATGCCGCGTCAGTAAATTGTAAAAACGTGTTAGTCGGCAAAAGTGCGTTTGCAGTAAACAATCGGCCGACCAGCGTGCGCGAAGAAGCGACCGCAGCACCGCCAACCCCCGAGGTAATATCTACGTATTTGCTTAAACTGATAGCCATTTTATACTCCAACAATATTAGCGTTAAATTCTGAGACAAACGTGCCTTGGCTCGTTCGTGTGTTTTCGTAAGTCAAAACAAAATCAAACGACGGCGACGCTTCAAAATTATCCCTGTCGTCTACGAAATAAGGGTTAACCAAGTCCGTTACTCTCAAAATACCGATGCCTGATTGGTTCAGTATATCGCGAGTGGAGTCGCTTTGCATAATGCTAGCCGCTTCGTTTACTAAATCAGAGGCCGTGTATTGCGTCGGCGTCGACGGTCGCTGTAAAACAAGAGCTGAAACTTGCCACGTGCTTTCAATATATTGTGTTTCTGTATGAACCATTTCAACATCGTCTGCGTCCCATACGTCTAACCTTCCTAAGTATCCGTATCGTTTAGCATTCACTTTAAAAAAATATAGCGCGGGATTTGATTGTATTCCCTGCTGTGTTGGCTGGTTAGCTTGCTTGACTGTAACGCCGGTAAAACCACCGGCCGTTAATCCGTTATTAAGAATAGGCAAAAATATTTGTATTAACGCGTTATCAGTCAAAACCATTATGATGCCCCTATGAAGACGCATAAGACAGCGTTCCAGCCGTCTAAGTTATACCACTCAACATTGGATTGACATTGGTATCTGCTGCCGTTGACCACCATTTGGTCGCCCGATACATCGCGCTTAATATCAAGAATGTTGTTAGATGTGTAAAAAGTGAAATATTCTTTTTGTAAGTCTAAGCCGTAAGACTGATATAAATTTCGAGGCACAGGCTGCCAGCTTCCAACGATATTAACCACGTCTAAATAAACGGTTACATCTTGACCGATGACATTAAGTGAGCGCGTAGAATACTGATAGTATTGCACGGTCTGTTGCTGAATGACGGTTAATGCCATGTTTAAAAGATTGGAGCCTGGGATAGACATTATTCATCCTCTACGGTGTTTGTGAGCGTGGCAAACATCAATCCTGTGTCAATCAAGGGCTTAGTTAGACTCCCGACTGTTTGTTTGTCGGCATAACGTGCAAGTCTTGCCTGAATTGTACTTGGTGCCAATGGCGGCGTCAGAATCTTAGATATTGTTTTTCTAATATCACCCGCAGCTTTCAAGCCAAGCATCTCTAAAGCATCGCCGGACGTTTGATTGCCCTTTAAAATATTTCTCGCGCCTTGCTCGGCTACTTTCTTCCATGTATTTTGCTGTGCCGCAATTGTTGGCCGCATAAACGGTCGTGCAGGAATGTTTTTATTCGGATTCCCGTACTCGTTTTGCGCAGCAACAAAAGCCACTTGTGTCGCATCTTTGTCGGGATATCTTGAGTTCTCAAACCACCCCACTCGACCTACTTTATTATTAGACAGCTCTTTAATCGCAACTTGAAGCGCGCGGTCTGCACTCGTCGTAACCCGTGTGATTTTCACATAGTGCCAAAATATTCGTATCGGTTAAAGTCACCAAAACGAAACCCTGCAAGAACAGGCGAGCCGCCAATGTAGTAGCCGCCAACCGAGTTAACCTGCAATAGCGCGTATAACTGCTGACCGTAGGGCGACAAAGACAACCACCACTGCCACTGGTTACGTAGTGGCGGCGGCGTGAGCGTGACGCTTACTTTATCAATTGACGCATTTTGCACTAACCCAGGAACTTGACCGGCGGCAATTAAACCGGCTATAAAAACAAGATGCGCGACCATTAAATTAATCGCGTACTGTCGTTTTTCACAGGTTACAGACCCACTGTTTGCCACGTCACTAATATAAAATATAGCCGTATCCCAGTACGCTTGTAATGTAGCTTCTGGATAGTCGGCCGCATTCGAATAAGCGGGAACTTGACCCGTGAACGTAGCATAATCAAAAGTAAGCGGAGTCGTGCAAGCCATGATTATTTACCTTTTTTCTTGTACACCTTAGTTTCTTTCGATGATGCTTCACCCTCTTCAAAGTCAGAAGGAACCAGTGGAGCACTGCCGTCTTTTTCTGCCATATCTAAAGCTTTTTTAGCAGGCGCGACTTCTTTTTTATCGTAAGACATAAAGCCCGCGTTCATGTGCTTTTTAAATAATCTGTCTTGTAGTAAAAAATCCATGTCGTCGTCGGATACCTCGGTTACCACGCCCTTCGGTGTCACCAGATGCTTAGTAGCTACACCATGACCGCCGTTAACCGTGACAGCCATGTTTGTTCCATCGGCGCGTTTTTGTATAACACCCAAGTCGGTGCTGTTATTGCCCTGGTATGAAACGTAAGAAATTGGGCATGTGGCCGTTGAGTAAACATAAAACATCGTGAGCTCCTGTATAAAGTCAGTCCCAGTTTATCATCTCAAAGGGGTGGGTGCTACATGCGTTTAAAATCGCTTTAGCCGGCTATCGCGACTGGTTTCTATTTTGGAAATAACTGTAACCCTGCCTAGCACGCTTACAAATAAACTAACGCCGAGGGGGGATGACGGTAGTTTATTGGGTTTATTGGTATTGACTTAATCGCGCCTTTAACTCTGCAATTTTTATCGTAGTGTTCCCA
>Ga0209390_10004629_pt1 | contig 20445 bp, 22 predicted proteins | sample BON01_FD_187212 | JGI IMG/M metagenome (GOLD analysis project Ga0209390, IMG submission 187212) | Freshwater microbial communities from Lake Bonney liftoff mats and glacier meltwater in Antarctica - BON-01 (SPAdes) (version 2) | ecosystem: Environmental > Aquatic > Freshwater > Ice > Glacier...
AAATTACAAAACAACAGTGGTCGGTTACCTGTTACCTGTTACCTGTTACCTGTTACCTGTTACCTGTTACCTGTTACCTGTTACCTGTTACCTGTTACCTGTTACCTGTTACCTGTTACCTACCAGCTTTTTATTATACGGTGGTTTTCAAATTACAAATTACAAATTACAAATTACAAATTACAAATTACAAATTACAAATTACAAAACAAAACAACACAAACAACAGTGGTCGGTTACCTGTTACCTGTTACGTTTAAGTAAAAAAATCAAGGGAAAAAGTTTATTAAGATCTTCAAAGTAAGGAAATCAAGAAAACAGTTATTCTTTAACTTCCTCTTCCTCATCTCCCGCACGAACAGTGAATGGAGGTGAATCCGCGGGAAGAATTTGCCAGCTCCTCTCAGGAGGAAATAGGTCTTGCATATCAAGGAGTCTCTCCCACGCTACGTTCTTCGCGTGTCCATCCGGCATGTCCCACAACTCCCCAACGAGAGCCTCGAAAGCAAAGAAGGCCAAATACACCTTGCGTGACACCCCCGGGTTGGGCGGTGCGGCCACTGATTCGGCGCTCTCGACTTCCGAGTTTCTCACGATTCGATCCAATCGAGTCTCCCGACAAGCCGCGCAGCAGTTCCATGGCCCCACCCGTTCCGTGCGTGATACTTCGGCCATTGCTTCGGAATTGCGCTTAGTCATTGTTGAGAAAGTTAAATAATGAATAAAAAAGATAAATATTTGCGAGTTCCAGGGTTTGATGCATGATCTTACCGAACATTCGGACATCTGCAAGGCGAATCTAGATAGTGGTGATGCGCTTGAGTGTGAGTATGCAAGAAGCTTCCTGCGCGGATTCACCGCTCTGCATCGAAGTGGATTGTTTGCCCGCCTTTACACCACGCAATTTCGACTCGCGACCATTAAACAGGGTAGGGTCGCACGAGTTCTTGATTTTGAGTAGCATCGCACGAGCTCGTGATTTTTAGTTGTCTTTTTTCAAGAAAAATAAATCTTTATTTCTCAACTGCATCGCGAAAAAGATTTGCAAGCAAGACGTTCTGACTTAGTCAAAGTAAGAATCCGGTTTTATTTAAGCGATCTATTCGACTTACTTAGTATAACGCATCTTCAACGCCGCGGGAAGAACGTGCGCGAAATCATCTTTGAATCGCGGACGCTTACGTACCTGAACAAGCAAATCTTTGCACTCGTCTCTCTTGGTCTTTGTGTTCTTAATCCGTTTTTCATGCAGAACTGGCATGTTTTGCAGGACAGCAAGTCTGTCCTCGACTGTCTTCAAATTGCGAAGCGCGATCACCACCGAGCCCCTCGACGGTAGCGTACGCGCCAAAAAATCATACATCAAGATGATGGATTTCGCCCTCAGATCGGGCTCATAACGGAAGAACTTGGTCATTTTCAAAGTCCTCTTCACGTAATGACTTACGTGCATGCAAGGCTCGTCGCAGTTCCAGTCCCAGTCCGTCCAATGCACCGATTCTGGCACAATTTCAAAAGCAGAAAAATCCCTCGTTTCTTCTGCATGGCGCAGAGTCAGGACAGTATGCCGGGTGGACCACCCGTAATCTTCCATGGCGATGGATTTCGTTTGCTTGCTCACGCACGCATAACGACCACATCCCTCGTAATCGAGAAAGAGCATTATATGCTGCACAATCATCGCGTCAGGCAACGTGTTCATTGTGTTAAGAAAATAGAATTATGACATTTATTTGGAGGGCTCAGAGTGTTTGCGAACGTTTCCGGAACATTCCTCAAAACGTTCTGAAACGGCCCCAGAACATTTCTCAGAACGGTCTGAAACGGCCCCCGGGGTGTTCTGAGAACGTTCGCAAACACTCTGAGATCTCCCCAAATATTTCCGTTTTCACTTCATTTTCTTATTTTCTCAACATGTCAAACGAGTATGCATACCTGTTGGCGCAAATGGCGCAACTGGTGGCGGCGCAAGCTGAGCGTGCATACCTGTTGGCGCAAATCTCAGTTTTGCAAACTCGAAACATCGCGGTCTGCACGCCAATGTGAAAGTGAGCGTGCAGACCTGTTGGCGCAAATCTCAGTTTTGCAAGCTCGGAACGCCGCCCTGAAAGTTTTGCACACTCATAACTTCCACCTGAACCAATGTAGAAGTAAGAATGCAAAGCTGTTGGCGAAGTTGAAACGCGTGAGAGCAATCCTTAACATCCAGACATTCTGGAAGAGGAAGAAAATGTAGAATAGATCTTGTTTGCTTGCTTGCTTAAAATAAACTTGATTCTTACTTCGTCACCCGTGCCTGGGTGGTTGAGACTGCTTGGCTTGGATGTCAGGCGTGAACAACAGAACCCGTGCCCCCACCACCTGGGTGTGTGCCTCCCGGCGCGGTCACCGACCGGCCTGGCAAACACACATTTTACACCAGACCTAAATAAGAACGGTCCGACCGCCGTCACGGTGGCCCCCCTCCCCAAGTGGTCGGTGTGTTTGCCAGCCACCATCGGTTGGCTTGTGCTTCGTGTGGGTGAGACTGCTTGGCTTGGTGCCAGGCGTGAACAACAGAACCCGTGCCCCCACCACCTGGGTGTGTGCCTGGGTGTGGGTGGTCACCGACCGGCCTGGCAAACACACAGTTTACACCAGACCTAAATAAGAACTATGCTTTCCATCCAGTTCCAGTTTCCCAATTTTTATTCTTGACAAAGACCGGACCGGTGGTCACCACTTGTCTTGCTGGTGGTCGGTCGGTTGGTTTTCTGTCTCCACTTTCCCACTCCAGTTCCAGTTCCAGTTTCCAGCTACCAAGTTTTATTATACGGTGGTTTTCAAATTACAAATTACAAATTACAAATTACAAATTACAATAAACAAAACAAAACAACACAACAGTAGTTTCCAGTTTCCAGTTCCAGTTCCAGTTTCCCAATTTTTATTCTTGACCAAGACCGGACCGTTTATTTGTTCGGTGGTGTCGTCAACCAACGCATCATGCGTGGTTGAAAAGTTGTCACCGTCTAAAACTCAAAAGTTGCTTTAGGCAAGTGGTGTGAACACAACAATATATAGATAGAGATGGCACCCATCACCACCCGGTTGCTGGTGGGGAGTAGCAGGAGTAGTAGGAGTAGTACAGTAGTACAGTAGTACAGTAGGGTTAAACGGTTAGAGCCTTGACCAGGATAGTGTTGTCGGTGGTCCTAACTCAGTCTAAGCCCCCCGCGCAGGCCGGGTGGCGGGTTTCCCGGTAGTCGCGGTTTTTTAATTTGCCGTCCCTCGTCATCGCCGATCTTGCGCTTCGCACCACTGTGCACTTGCAGAGGCTCTTGCCGATCTTGGGGTGTTCCCTGCAATTGGCGCAGTCTCTGATTTATGCGCGCAGTGCGGTCGGCGTCGGTTGACCCCACGTATCCTCCGGCCGATGTGAACGCGGGCGAACAGCTCCAGTTTTTCCCGGTGAGGACCGTGCAGAAGCAGGCTAGATTGACGAGACTGACATCCAGGACCATGGGACCAAATACGTGTTCTTGTTGTGTTAAAGAGTTTGTCGAGAACCCCTCATGCACCGCTTCGCCGTTGGCTCGCGTTTTTTCTTCGTTCACCCTCACCATGCGGAACCCTAAGCGCTCGTAGATGTCGGCTTGCTTGCCATGCACACCAAACGCCGCGAAGATAAAAACATACTTATATTTTCTTTTAACAGCTTCCATGATCATAGATGCGACCATGAGTTTGCCCAGTCCTTCTTGTTTGGTCGAACAGATGAGCTCACCAAACACCATCCCCTTGGCACCGGTAGCACCACTGGCTCCAACCTTCCCTGAGGCAAACGCCAGCATGTCACCGGTGACGCTGTGTTGGGCAATCGTCACCATGTAGCGCCCCTTGTCTTCCGGTTGTTCCAGCTCCATAAACCCCACAAGCGCTCTCACCAAGACCTGAGAAACATGACTGTCTCCCATGATCGCTTGGGTTGGGTCGATTTCATATTTCCACAGGTAGTAACTCGTGCTCCAGCGCTCCTTGAAGCCCGGGATGCGTGATTCTGTGCAAACTCCTTTTCCCTCTCGCTCCATTTGCAGAGCGATTACAAACAACAACAAAGGGGAATCTTTTAGTGCCTTTACCACGCTTTCGTTTAACAGACTTTCGTTTTCGTTTAACAGACTTTCGTTTAACAGACTTTGCAGTTTTGTGAGTTTTGTGTTTAGCATATCCAAAGTTTTTCCAGGGGTTTTGGAAAGCTGTCGCAGCACCTCACGGCTGGTTGCAAACAGAGCGTAATCGTGCCCCGTATCACGACCCGGAAGGTATACCTTTAACTCCTGCTTCACGGCTTCGGGTGTGAGGTACGGCAACCAATCGTTTGGTGTTAGGGTTAGCCGCTGCACGAGGTTCCTCATGTAAGCGTCGAAAAGGTGAATCACGACCTTCAGTCTCGTTTGGACGGCGTCGATACATTCCTTCGGCGTTTGCACCTGCCGCATCTCCGGTTCTTCAAAGCTCACGGCGTGCGGAACCGGTTTGGGTTTGGAAAATTTATCTCCCATGGTGTTGTTTACCACCACCGCTATATAAAAAATGAAGCCATCACCACCACCACCACCACCACCACCACTTGGTGGGGAGTAGCAGGGGTAGTACGTGTAGTACATGAGTAGCAGTAGGGTTATAGTCTCACCCAGGCCAGCACCCAGGCGGACTACACGTTTTGGGTCACGGTGGCAGCGGACCGGTTTGCATCGCAGCCATCGGATCTCATTGGTGACCACCTGGGTGGTTGAGACTGCTTGGTGCCAGGCGCGCCAGCCACCTCCGATGTGCCTCCCGGCGCGGTCACCGATGGTGGTCGGTGATCGCAGCCATCGGATCTCAGGTTCTATTGTGACAGTGGGTTACAGTGGAGGCTCTCACTGGTAAGTTGATGTTATTTTCGAGAGCCTCCACTGTAACAATAAAATAGATCTCAAACAGGTGTTTATTGTGTTCAGTGGAGCAACTGATGAGTCCGGAGCTCATCAGTTGCTCCGCGCACCATGCGGACAATCCGGAGTTGCTTGGTGCGCGGGCCGGACTGAACACAATAATATTTAGCCACTCCCTATTTTGCCACTCCCATCACAAGTGCCGCTTCACCTTCACACGCGCTAGGGTACATTATTGTCTCGTAGATGGTCGTTTCATGGCGCACAGGGCTGGTGTTCAACATCCTGGCCATTTTAGTGGGACTGACACGCCCTCCAAGCTTTTCCGCGGTAAAACGGCGGGACAAACTGTCGGTGAAATCCAGATTGGGGTCCAAAATGTTTCGGTCCATGTTTGCCTGTGCAATGGGTTCATGGAGTCGGTCCTCATCATCCACAGAATTGCGGCCACGTGTGAGTATAATACCATTGTGTGGGAAGGCAACGGTGAAGTACACGGGAGCAATCAGCCGCGTGTTTGCCAGCGTGTCTCTCACGTGCCAATAGTCTTGCATTTTGGTACCGGTACCCAGAGTGTCGTCCTCCAGTAGGTGACGGACGAGAAGTCCCACCGACCACGCTCCTGTGACGACCTGGAGGAGGTTCCAGAGCATGGAGGAACCCGTGTCGCGGTAATTCACAGAGACGGAGAAAACTCCACGACGCACACCGGTAAACACACCGACGAAGCCGGCCCATGTAGAGGTTTCGTAGACCGGCGAGCCCCCACGGGTCATAACTACGCGGCAACTGAGCTTTCGCAAAAACAGCGCACTCCAGTCCAGTGTACGACCGTGGATCACGTAACCCGTTATAGCGGTGGTCACCACAGAGGTGCAGTGGGCAGCACTTTCGTAAGTAAAGTTCAGTAGCATGATGTCACCCAGGGACATGTCCATGTGCTTCGCAATCGCACGCATTTCATTGTGGTACAGCACCAACGTAGAGTAGTTCAACATCGAAGCCATTCCACGCAGGATCTTACGGATAGTGCCACTGCCGAGACGCTCGTGCAGATACGTGACGGTTTGTTTCATTTCGTCACGGAAATCATCCAGCATATCATTCCACTTCGTAGGCCCACCGTCCATGTCCACCTCATACGACCGCACTTTTTGCAGGCGGGGCAGACCGTTGAAGGCATTGTCAAGAAGAAGGCAGGGCCCGGTGTCAGGCAACTCATAGTCGACACAGTTTTTGTGTCTCCTGCATACTGGCACAGAGATGTCACCACCCACTGGGATTTGTAACTTGCTTTCTTTACCACAAAGTTTGCCTGCGCGTTTACCGCTCTCAAGAACACATTGACAAGAAGGCATGCTTTTATAATAGTGTGACATCTTTTTATTGGACACATTGGACTACAAAATAAATACAAAGTCTGACAACAGATTAGGGTTAGGCTGGGGAGGTCGGCCGGACCTAAATGTAGAACCAAATGTAGAACCGGTTGAGCACGTAAATGTAGAAACTCAACAGACACACTTGGCCGACAGACACAAAAATATCATATACTGAGTTGTCCTCAAGCCAGTCTCGCCTCTCCTCCTGATGCAGTTTGTTTTCCGTCTGGACTTCCCACCTTTCTTCTCGGGTGGAAAACATCATACACTCGTTTTCCAACGTTTCAATTCTCCTCTCCAGATTACAGACTTTCGCATGTAACTGCTGGAAATCTTTTTTCAATTCCATATAGGCTGCGTCAACATCAGCTGCACCAAAGCGCAGTAGACGTTCTCCAAGTTCACGGTGGAGGGTCAAAAGCTCTTCGGCATTATGGATTTGTGAAAAAATCGGCTTACGCATTGTGTTCAAGTACGGTAAAAATTATTATTGTGTTCAGTCCGGCCCGCGCACCAAGCAACTCCAGGTAGGTCTTGACACGGGTCCAAACTCCAGGCTCACGGGTCCAAACTGCCCGGCTTGAAACACCACACCTCACGTCGCGGGAACGGTGTCAGCAAAACACTAGTCTTCGCATCCGTGACCTTGGTGAGGTGGTCACGTCAACGCGTCCCACTGCAAAAGCGGTACCAACTGGATTTTACTTACATCCACTCAATCGTGAACGTAACATCCCCAGCAGTTGCGACATTTGTCTCAAACGTAAAAATGAGTTCCTGTATATCGGTAGGGGTTACCGGAAGCGGGTCGGTTAAAGGAGCGTAGCTGGATCCCGTGTTCCACCAATTATCAATAATGTCACTAATACCAATCATATCTCCGCCCGCAACAATACCCAGACCTATTGCTGTTGGGCCAGCGATCCGTACCGTGCTGGTGATAATGACTCGGATGATGATTGAGCCAGCGGGGAGGGGGACTGTGAGGGCCAGAGCGTTATCACCTACAATACCGGCGCCGTACACATCAAAGTTGTAGTTGACCGTCTGTGACTTAAATCGCGCGACCAGTGCGCCTTCGGGAGTCGGTTGATAGGTTTCCGCGGACATGACCGAGACAACATTTTCTGTGAATACGTGAGACATGGGTTTACTTCATGCTTGACAAAAAAACTTCCGCCGACGCTGCACAGTCGATCCACGTCTGTCACCTACATGGCATGGTAGTGTTGGGCTCATTTTGTTTTTTATGGCGGTTGTTTTATGGCGGTTGTTTTATTTCTTAACCAACCCCCATCACCACCTGTTTCTCACCTGGGTTCTCACCTGGAGAGATTCGGCCGAGTGATCAGTCTAGGTCTGGTGGTGGTCTACTTCAACCACATGGCGGAGGGGTTCCATCTTTTTGCATGTTATGCATGTGTGTTATAGTTTCCGGTCAACACCGCCACCTCACCACCTGTTTCTCACCTGGGTTCTCACCTGGAGAGAGTGGTGGTCTACTTCAACCAGATGGCGGTTGTTTCCATGTTATGCATGTGTGTTATAGTTTCCGGCCACCTCGCCACCTGTTTCTCACCTGGGTTCTCACCTGGAGAGATTCGGCCGAGTGATCAGTCTAGCAACCAACACCTTCTTGCTTGACGGCAGTGTGGCCAATGTTGTTGTTCCCCCGGGGGGACATGGTTTAGTCCGCAAAAACAACGCCACCCATCACGTACGGATTCAACAACACCAACAACACGGTGGCGGTGAGCTCACCCAACACGGTGGCGGAGACCCAACGTGGTGGACACCATTACACTTAGAACTGGTGTTGAACTTCGCGGATCCGGCATGAGTAACACAGTTTTAGTTCATAACATCGGTCGGTCGGTCGGACATCCCTCCGTGTTGGAGTTTGGAGTTGGGGGATTTTTTTTTGACCACACACTCCCACACGGCCAGGCCAGGCCAGGCCAACCAATCAGGCCAGTGCGGTTGGCATGGCCTGGCCGTGTCGCTCCAGGAAGTCAGCCTACTCAATTCAAAAAAAGATTCTCACTTTCTCACTCCGGACCGTCCGTGACCACCAACCATGTCCAGGGCCACCACCATGTCCAGGGCCAACCGCAACATTATTTTTGATATTAGGAGTTTTCTCAATGTGGTAATCAAGGATCTCGATATCTCTTCTACCCGTTATCTGGTTGAGACGTTCAGATACAATGGTCGCGAGCTATGGACTGCGCTTGAATATGCTGTGTTGGACTGTGAGACTGCCTCCGGGCCTGACATAATCCGCACGGCTGAAGTTCGCAAAGACGCTCTCCGTGCTAAAATTGTGCAATTGCTCTTCGATGCTAACCCTTCCAAGTCTGGGATAAAAGAGTATTCAATGCAGGTTACCAATCTGTATGAAGTCGCATGGAACGCGTGCCAGTCTGGACTTCCGGAGACGGCAGAGCTTATCTTCAAGCTATGCGCGGATCTGAACATATTCTTCACGCCCAGGCATCATGATCGTGTCACTGGGGATGTGTCGCAGCTGTTGGCGCTGGATATGTACGAAAGTCTTGTGAATCAGTACCAGTACCAGTACATGACCTGCAACAAGAAGAAACGCAACATTGAGCAAGTCGAGCATGAGGAGGTGACCACAACAGATGCCAAGAAAAAAAAAGAAGACGAGGGCGACACAGAAAAAGATGAGGTTTTTCCTGAGTACTCACTGACGAAGAACTGTGGCTTGTGCGGAGGTACTGGGTCGCTAGGCAGTTCAGGGGGCGAGAATGCTTGTGATGATTGTGTTTGTGGCAGTTGTGGTAGTGAGAAGTATTATTGCAATGGATGTAACTAAATAGCGCGCCAACGTAGTGTGCGCCAACGCAGTGTGGGCGCCAACGCAGTGTGGGCGCCAACGCAGTGTGCGCCACCTTTGTTTGCACTTGGTTGAGAGCTCTACAAAATAAACCCCCTCTAATTCAAAGCTATGTCCATTGTGCATCCTCGTGACCCGAGGTACTTATACAGTCCGACAGTGACTGCTAAGTGTGAGTCGGGGGACCGGTGCTGTAGTATTCCTGCACCACGAAAGTGGATAGATTCAGCATGTCCCCCGACTGGTTCGGAAACATGTTGAACTTATTCAACCGGGTGATCATCGTGCGGTGTAGCGCTTGAGCGGTGTGTCCAACTCCACGGCTGGCAGGTTCGCGTGGACAGTCTTCCAAAAGATGTTAAACAGGTCGGCGGGGGTGTAGTTAGAGAGGTCAAGGCGCAGGGGGAAGCGGCGGGCCAGCCCTTCGTTGGCGCCCAAGAAGTTCTTCATCATTTCATCCTTGTAGCCAGCAACAATTACAACAGACAACCCAATATACTTATCAAGAAAGTTCACAATCTCACCGAGTGCCTCGTCACCGTGGGACTGTTTCCCAGCGCGCGCGATTTGGTACGCCTCGTCAATGAAGACCACCCCCTCAAGCCCCTTCATCAGCACGCCCATTGTCCTCCCAGCGGTGGAGCCTACCCACATGGAGACGAGGCTTGCAGGGGAAAGAACCAACACATTGTCGGTTAGCAGCACACCCAGCTTCTGGAACACGTAGCCCACAACATTCGCCAACTTGGTTTTCCCAGTACCACTTCCACCTGTAAGGAGCAAGTTCATAAACGTGTCCATAAACAGCGAGGAATTCCTACTAAGTATGAAAATCTGCTGGCACATCACGCTGCGCGCCTCCTCCCGCTCATCCCCTAAAATAGACACGATGCCGTTGTCCGGATTGGTTACCGCCTGGATCAGGCAGTTTCGCGTGTTGATTATGGCCACCTCTCCCAGTGATAGACAGTTTATCTTGGCGGTAACCAGGTCGGCAGTACCCGCAGCTTCTCCTGCAGCACTTGGTTCCAACCAGCATGGGGAAGTGCTCCTCAGGGTACCGAATGCCGCCAAGCATTGACATCTCCTTATTGTCATTTCTAATACTCTGCACAACTTGGGCTAAGAGGACGCCGTACCGCTTCTTCTTTTTGACATACAGCTCCACCAAATTGGTGTTGATGCGTGTAATGAACTCGTTGTCATGAATTAGCTCCAACGTCCGCTCCACAGAAAAGGACGAGTCCCGTTCCCATTTTCCCTTTCTCACGAGCACTTGACCGGGGGCAGAATGTCGTCCGGTGTGAATTGCACCAATGACGATAAAGGTGGGATTGGTAGTTGCACTGGCAGCGTTTGCACAGTTGAGGAAGCAGGAGGAGGAGGGGGAGGAGAAGTAGGAGGAGGAGGAGGAGAAGTAGATACGGCACGAGGAGGAGAAGGAGAAGGAGAAGTAGATACGGCACCATCCTCGTGACCCGAGGGCAGTGAGTGGGTGTTTTCGATACCCATGCTGTGGTTAACAGTTACCGACAAAATAAATATACCACAAAACGAACTACTGATGTTTTTTTAATATAATGAGCACCAATAAAACAATGACAGAAGTGTCAACGAAAAAAAAGGTGCTGGATGTACTACTTGGCATAGGTAGTGCATCGTACGCGATTGGAATCGTACTCGCCTCCCTATCGCAACACGGAGACAGTTCCGCTGCGGAAAAAATCTCAATCGCAGGGTTAGTGCTCATTTGTTTAGGGTTTGTATTACCTGTCACGGTGGTGTCCATTAACATAAACCAGTTTGCAAAAGTAAAATCTACCTAACCTAACCTAACCCAATGTTGTCAGACTTTGTATTTATTTTGAAAAGTTGACATCCTGACGCCCAGGCCCACCACCGTGATGCGGAGGCGCGTGCTCACCACAGCATAAGATGTTTGCACCACCATTAGGTGACACCAGTTGAAAACGCACGGTCAGACCAACCCACAAAGTGGTGGTGGTGGTGCGGTTTGACCCACCTACCTCCTTGTTGTTTGATCCTCCCCAGGCCCAGACCAGGAGATGGACAGGTTTCCCAGTGCGAGTCCACCACTAACCTTACCTCTGTCTCCTCCTGGGGCTGTGCCTGGGGCTGATCGGACCCGCCGCACTATCACGCGCGGGCCGCGGCCGGAGGCTCATCGGTCCAAACTCATAGTTGAAAACCACTCCACCGTTAACCACAGTCAGAAAGTCATTGCCTTCCTCCAGCACACCATCACATCACATGACCATGATGTCAGATCATCCAGACACGCACGCGGTCACCCCAAAGAAGATTATGACTATACGGTATTAGTGACGTGGTAACGTGGTGGCGGTGAGAAGAAAAAATCAAACCCCAAACGACAGCGGGTGGAGGGTGGAACCACCACTAATGCTGGCGCCGGTGATGGTTAAGTCGGTCCCCTTGTGAAAAATACCGGTCCACCTCTGGTCACAGTCTGCCCAATGAGAAGGTGGAGCCACCTCAGCTATGTGGCGTTGATGCGGGTAATCATTCGGGGGGACCATCGGTTTTAATTAACCGATGGTTGTCATGGCACCGCAACCTTAGAACGGTCATCAGACCTGGGCGTGTGCCTGGGTGAGGGTCTGGGTCCAGATGTGTCTACGGTCCTAACTCGCCGTGTTTTGATTACCACGCGTGCGTGCGTGTGGCACTGCGCCAGCACCAAAAAATAAAACGGTTGTTTATAATTGTTTATAATTGTTTCAAAGCTTCCTCCGCGGTCCGGTCGGTGCGGTGGTGGTGCGGTGGTGGTGGGCGGTGAATGTGCGGATTTTCTGTCGTGTATGGCATGGGTGATAAAAAAGCCCGTCTGCCTCCCGTGGTAAAATTTTCAATGTAGATGTCCCGATTATGCAACGGGAGCCACAGCTCGTCATCAATGTTAAGGCTGCCAACTTCAAAGTACCGACGAATTTTGTCAAGCACGCGCACCAAGCTGGGGTGGACGTATTGGACTAACGCATGTAGACAGTGGGCACGTAATCCAAGTACTGGGGGATATCGGCGGCCAACCGCACAGCGTACATCACCAACTGGTCGGTGCATAGGCTCCCACCACCTACCAGACCACGCAAGTTTTCGGCCCAGATCAAATCATCAACATTGGTCAGCGTACCATTGTATAAACCAAAGACAGGGAGGGTGTTACGGAAACCGGCTCCAGTCAGTGGTAGTAAGGAAGCTGGATCAAAGATGTCGTCTTGTCTACCATCCGGACCCTTCACAATTTGCGATGGGGGTGCAGACGACGTGTGCCATTCAACAACAGATGCTAACACAGGTGGAGAAGGCGTTGGGCTTTCAGTTACCTCGCAGCCAGGGTGTGTGCACAGGCACCGCGTGTTCTCACACCATTAACCGGTGTAGCTCAGATGCCATTGACCGGACGTTGGCAGTCAGCATTTGCGAACTGATGGATGCGCACCAGATAGACGGGTTCATCAGTGACCCGGTACCGTCAACCTACGTGGAACCACACAGTAAAGGCATCTTCCATCCAGAAATTGTGTTCTGTCACCCCTCGCACGTACTGTCCAGGAACCGCGCTAACCCGCATGATTATGAATCACCAGAAAGTGCGGAGCTACCCATCGCTGCTGCTGCTGCTGCACCACCTGTAACGGAATATGTCAATCTACGGAAGTGGTTGGGAATTGCACCGGAAGACTCGGATAGTAGACACATAAAACAGCGGAAGAAAGTGTCTCTCCAGAGTACCATTGTACACCTCCCCGCGTGGCACGCAAACTTGATACGGTTATTGCGTCTGTCGATGACCAGCAACTGGAAACCAGGTAGACAGTACCTCACCTTCGCTGAGCCGGTTCTACATACCAAAAGTCTGGATCAGTACCAGCGAGCACGGGACCGCCGTGTAGGCTGCCTACAGAACACCACGGCGGAACAGTGTAATCGTGGTGGTGGTGGTGAGTGTGTGTGGCGGCCTACCTCGCGCCCTCGACTCCAAGAATTGTTAATGGCGTGGCCCGCGACGACGTCCTCTCTGGAGAACCGACTGCGGATCCTGCGTGCTTACATGATAGGTAGTGGATACTCACCCCAGAAGATTGCATCAACAGAATCCGCGCTACGGGGAAATCCTACCACCAGTGCTCGTAACATTCTACAGCAATTGCCCAAAGCGCCACACAAAGCACTGGCGTCTTGTGAATTGGGAATTGACATTCAAACGTTTGGACAAGGATCGATGGTTGAAGTTCCATCCGACATCGACTTGAGTAAACGAATCACCCCTGAACCTTTCACTGTGATTGGTTTTGTTGATTCTACCCAATACGGTGCTCACGGTGTCATACTTTATTATGGGAGCCCGGGTGGATCGGTGAAAAATGTTGTACTGGCAAGTCGACCCTTCGTGTTTAGTGAAAACAAGCAGCTTGGCATAAAATTGCTGTGTGGTGGGCTGACACCCTTTCGGGCACTTTCCTACGTGAACAAGCTGTCTGAAGCTTTGGATAAGCTTCAGTCTCCACAGGTCGTGGCCATGATCAGCACTGCGGTCTTGCAGAATTGGGACATTATAGATGGACTGTACGTCGACGGCCCACTGGGGAGACAAGTCCGGGCGCTTCCACCGGGCCTGGAACTGCATGGTGAACTGGCGGATATTAGCACGGAGATGCTCTTTACTCCAGAGGTCCTTGGGACCATGGCTCGTCTTAGTCAAATCCCAGGATCCAGGTTCCAGTTCACCGGATTCAGCTTGGGTGGCGCGTTGACCCATATGCACCTATTCATAGCCAATGTGTTTCTACGCCCACTGTTTCCTAGTGTGCAACTTAGCGCCGCGTCCTTTGGGGCTCCCCGCACTGGTAACGCGGTGTACGCCGACATGTTCAACAACTTTGACCATGTAACGGTGGTCAACGGAGTGGATGCCTTTGTACCCAAGTACGACGACCCGTCCGTACGATCGTTACCCGCCACTGCACTGGCTAAAGTACCATTCACCACAACCCAACAGTTCTACATGTATGACAACTTCCCTACCCTACCACCGGCCTCCACAGGATTCTCCAATGTTCGACCCACGCTATTGGCCGACAACGGCCGTCTCACGGATGTTACGGACGACATTCGACTACGTTCCTACATGGAGGTCACGGAGCGGGAGTGTTTCGCCATCGGGTCACATCATCTCCTGGACACGTTGGCCTCCCAGAGGCGTGGGACGCCCAAACAACTCGGGATGGTGGGACGGATTGCTGGCATTGCCATATCGCTGGCTCAACAGCTGGGTGGAGTACCAACTACCGGGATGCAACACGTATCCCAAGGGTTGCATAACTATGACAGCTACACCGACTCCTTGCTTGGGAAGGCTTACCAAGCTTGGCCACAGGCTACATCACCACTCGGTTACTCTGGTGTGTGGGCTACCGCGGCTGCCAGCACCAAACCACCACCTTCAACCAACGTTGGTTTTGGAACGGTGGTGCACACAGATGCACCGGTAGAGACACCGAGCTTGTGGACACGACTCAAAGGTCTACCAGCAACGATCGGAAACGTTGGGGTTTCACCTAGACCTCCCCTTGAACAGATACAAGCCAGCAAGGAACTACAGCTCATGAACATACGGACTGCCCTGGAGCCTATGAACACACAGCAGCGTACTGAGTACGCCAACGACTTTTACAAGCGCACGAGTCGATTGCTCACGTCAGTGTACCCAGAATTACGGCCCATAATCCCTGTGGGTTCCAACAAAAGGAAACGTAGTGGTGTCAATTAACATCACCCAGTTTGCGTGGTAAAGTTGATTTGATTGACGTTTTATTATTATTGTGTTCAGTGGAGCAACTGATGAGCTCCGGACTCACCGGCTTTGTCCGGTACAATAAACACAACTATACACTACCAACTGACGGGCTGGCCAACTGCTACTGCTGCTACTGCTACCGGCCCGGAACACCACCCAGCTAGTGTTTGCGTATGTTTGCTTGCTTTACGATAAGAATGGTCGTAAAAACACCACCAGTAACTACGTAGAACGCGGGTTTCAACGTGTTGTACTTGCGCCCACAGTTACCCATCCAAAAACGGACGTCACGTAGGCACTTTTTATGTTCGTTGGGTGCCTTCACCCCGCGAGTAGACACACTGTACGCAACAACTGCATATGGTGCCAACATTTTGTAACGAAATAAATTACGCACGTCCATTTTAGTGGAACGATCCGAGCCTTTACGCCCGTTCCATGTCCCCATGCCATCAATCCACACAAAGCTGAGACCGGGGAGTTCTTCACAAAAACCCTCTTCAAATGCACCAATGGACATATGCTGCGCGTCAAGTTTAGGAAATTTCTCCGACAGTTTCATGCACGTTTTCTGGTCATCGTTGGGCGCGTGCAGCTGTGACACCTTGTAGTTAGTGTACTCTAACAGCTTTGAGGTAGTAAACGCGGTAGCCGCGTCAAGATACAGCGCGTGCGTCTCTTTGCGGCTGACACGGTTAGCCTTCTCCCGCATGTTTTCCGCATACTTCGCAAGGGCAATGTTGAGATTTACTTTTTCTGTATCATACAGCTTCTTTTCGGCAAGATACTTGGTTGGAGATTCAAGACGTTCGCCTGCTAACAGACGGTCAACGAGTAAAGACACAGGAGATGGTATCATAACCATGTCATTCTTGGGATTCAGAAACGCCTCCGATAGCACATACACAGATTTGGAAAGCATTGTATCAAACTCGTGAGTGTATGTATACTGCGTAGCCGTGGAGTAGGATCCATTGAACGGACGTGTCCACACCACGTCAACTAGATCACGGGGAGTACGGTGCTTACGGTGTACCGTATACCCAGACGGATTACCATCACCATCTAGAGAAGTAGCAACGCCGACATAAACCTTCCAATCATCGTACACACACAGTAGCACGGTTTTCTTTGAAATGTTGCTAAATTTACCAGATGTACTGGCACGATTACCCATAATCCTCTCCAGCTGCAGCAGCTTCAATTTGGGAATATTCATCACGGTCAATCGATTATGATCGGGTGTGGTGGACCAGTGTCTCACGTGGGTGCCAGGAACCACGTGCCAGGAACCACGTGCCCTGGAACCAACGGGTGGTGGTGGCCAGGTACCGCGCACAACGACCACCACCACCAGTTGTGGGAAACAACATTCGGGCCGTTCAACCCCAACGGCCCGAGTCACCCAACCCCAACATGGAGTCACCCCAACGCAGCTCTGGAGAAAAAAGGGTTGTTGAATATTTGCGCGCAGCTGGGCTACAGTTTAAAGAACAGGTTTCATTCCCAGAACTTAAAAGTGCCCTCAACAGATCGCTTCGCTTTGACTTTTTGGTGCACGCCAACAAGGTGGACATTTTGATGGAGTTCCAGGGCCCGCAGCACTACGCACTATCCACGGTGCACCAGACTCCACCACATACAGCGCCAGTTGCATGATGGCACATGAGCGCGATCTGAGAAAACTCCGCTACTGTTTTGAGAGACGTATTCCTCTAGTATGTATCCCTTTTGGGATGTCAGAGACACTGGAAAGGGATTATATTTTGGCACAGATTGACATACTCCAGCGCTACCACACACAGCAATTGCCAATGGGGTTGGAAGATGAGCGTCTCCGTGTCCGGGTGGTGAAATGTTTTGAGAATCAGAGCGTGGTGGTTGGTGCTGGTGCTGGTGCTGGTGCTGGTGACAACCGAGTCTCCCTCATGGCCACCAGAAACGATGTTACCACAGAATTAGCAGAGTTGGTTGCACGGAAAGAGGCCGTTCAAACCCTAACAAACAGCATAAGGAACAGCTGGAACATGTAAAGGCCAGCCGTGCAAAACAACTGGAACAGCTAGAACAGATAAAGGCCCGCCATGCAAAAAAACTGGAAAAGTTAAAGGCCAATCACATACAGCAAGTGGACGCGTGGAAAGGTCTTAGTGAGGTAGCACGTTACGACACCGACAGAAACAAAAAGCGCAAGTGCTCTTCGGTGGTAGATGTAGCTATAAACATACAGCTATAAACATACAAATGTAAATGACAATCATTGACACATTGGTGGGGGGTCACAGTGAAACCAAAATAAGAATAATAAAAAGTTTATTGATGTTGTACACAACACCACCCAACGGTGCAGTGGAGACTCACACCCGGTTTATAACTGCTTATCGGCTTGGCAGAGGGCTTGGCGCAGGGCTTGGCGCAGGGCTTGGCGGAGGGCTTGGCACAGCACCGTGGTGGTAATGGTTGTCCCACTCATCCCGCAGCGCGTTGATATGGCCTTGATGATGATCATTTAGATCCTTTGCCCTGGACAGATCCACGCGCAGCTTTGAGTTATCAGACTTAAGCTTTGAGTTATCAGACTTAAGCTTTGAGATATCAGACTTAAGCTTCTGCTCTTTTTCAGTGTTTTCAGCCACCGTACACTCCAGGCACCCCGCTGTGTGGATCGACCGCTTGCTGCGGACCACGGACTTACCACACGCCACCACAACAAGAAACTGGTCGAGCAGCTTCTCCATTAATACTCCGGCGCGTGGAGGAGCACTGGTGTGGGACCTCCGGCATGTGGGGCACCTATGGTCACACTGTTCCCAACACCCAGCGCAAATGTAGTGCACCACCTCACATAGGAGCGCCAACGGGTTCGTCAACATCTCCAGACACACAGGACATTTTAAGTCCTCTTCATCCACACTTGAAGGAGGAGGAGCAACAGCAGGAGCAACAGACAACCTGAATGACGAGGAAGAAGAAGAAGAAGACCGGCGCTCCTTCTTGGGAGGCGACACCAGTTCAACATCGGGACCATCATCCATGGCATCATTCAGTGCATCACCCCGTCCAGAAAGCATTTGGGAAACAGTACGGGTCGTCATTGGTGTTGAAATAAAGTTATGAGCCTACAACACTCGGACCCACCGACCATGTTTTTCCAGGAAAAGAACATTCCAGGAACATTCGGAACAGAATGGCACTTTAAGTAAGTACCTACGTACGTACCTACGTACGTACGTACCTAAGGTGGTGTACAGTGTACAGTTTACAATGGCGACCTTTTGCCACGCCATCCCCATGTCGCCACCACCACCACCACCACCACCAACTGGCTGGGCTGGGCTGGGCTGGGCTTGTCACCACCACCACCACCACCAACAACTGGCTGGGCTGTGCTGTGCTGGGCTGGGCTTGTCACCAACTGGCTGTGCTGTGCTGGGCTTGTCACCACCACCACCACCACCACCAACTGGCTGGGCTGTGCTGTGCTGGGCATGTCACCAACTGGCTGTGCTGTGCTGTGCTGGGCTGGGCTGGGCTGGGCTTGTCACCAACTGGCTGGGCTGTGCTGTGCTGGGCTTGTCACCAACTGGCTGGGCTGTGCTGTGCTGGGCTTGTCACCAACTGGCTGTGCTGTGCTGTGCTGTGCTGTGCTGTGGTAGGGCACGCCAACCGGACTGAACACAATAATAATCAACAATACTATTATTTTTTTCCCCCAAAACATAAAACACAATCCCAGTAGCGCACCGCACTTGGCCCCCTACATTTACACCCCCCCCTCTAGGCTTGCCTGCGAATACGCAGGGCTTGACAGCGAATACGCAGGGCTTGACGGAGGGCTTGGCACATCACCGTGGTGGTGGTGATTGTGATGGTTGTCCATCGCAGACTCCAGCGCGAAGATACGGTCTAAATTATAAGTATTTTGAGACTCTAATTGTGAGACCAAAGACTTAAACTTCTGCCTCTCTTCAGTAAATCCAGCCACCGTACACTCCAGGCACCCCGCTGTGTGGATCGACCGCTTGCTGCGGACCACGGACTTACCACACGCCACCACAACAGGAAACTGGTCGAGCAGCTTCTCCATTAATACTCCGGCGCGTGGAGGAGCACTGGTGTGGGACCTCCGGCATGTGGGGCACCTATGGTCACACTGTTCCCAACACCCAGCGCAAATGTAGTGCACCGCCTCACATGGGAGCGCCAACGGGTTCGTCAACATCTCCAGACACACAGGACATTTTAAGTCCTCTTCATCCACACTTGAAGGAGGAGGAGGAGCAACAGCAGGAGCAACAGACAACCTGAATGACGAGGAAGAAGAAGACCGGCGCTCCTTCTTGGGAGGCGACACCAGTTCAATATCGGGACCATCATCCAGGGCATCATTCAGTGCATCACCCCGTCCAGAAAGCATTTGGGAAACAGTACGGGTCGTCATTGGTGTTGAAATAAAGTTATGAGCCTCTACCAAGAAGCCATGTTTTTCCAGGAAACCATGTTTTTCCAGGAAAAGAACATTCCAGGAACATTCGGAACAGATTGGCACTTTACGTACGTACCTACCGCGGTGTACGTACCTACGGTGGTGTACAGACAATGACGGTGGCGACTCAACCACACCACCACCACCATACGTTGGTGGGTCACCAACTGTGTCAACTGTGTCAACTGTGTCAACTGTGCGTGCTGGGCAGGGCCGGGCCACGTTGGTGGGCCACCAACTGTTGTGGTGTGGTGGGCCACGTTGGCGGCTGGCGAAAAAATAATCAACAATACTATTATTTTCCCCAAAACATTAAACACAATCCCGGTAGCGCACCGCACTTGGCCCCCTACATTTACAGCCCCTCTAGTCAGCCACCAGCCACAGGGCTTATCGGCTTGGCAGAGGGCTTGGCGCAGGGCTTGCCACACTTGCGACGGGGCTTTCCACAGCACGGTCGTGGTCGTGGTGATAGTGATGGTGCGCAGCCTTGAGATCTCAGACTTAAGCTTCTGCTTCTCTTCAGTGTGTTTAGCCACCGTACACTCCAGGCACCCCGCTGTGTGGATAGACCGCTTGCTGGTGACAATGGACTTACCACACGCCACCACAACAGGAAACTGGTCGAGCAGCTTATCCATTACTACTCCGGCGCGTGGAGGAGCCAGGCACAAGCCAACTGATGGCTGCGATGCAAACCGGTCCGCTGCCACCGACCACCACCACTTGGTCCAGGGGGGGGACGGTCAAACATAGTTCTTATTTAGGTCTGGTGTAAAATGTGTGTTTGCCAGCCCGGTCGGTGACCACACCCAGGCACACACCCAGGTGGTGGGGGGGGGCACGGGTTCTGTATTGGCTGGCATCCAAGCCAAGCAGTCTCAACCAACAAGAAGCACAAGGAGATCCGATGGCTGCGATCGATCAGAGCACCCAAGCTGCCAAATTACCACCACTAC
>Ga0209390_10004630_pt1 | contig 20443 bp, 20 predicted proteins | sample BON01_FD_187212 | JGI IMG/M metagenome (GOLD analysis project Ga0209390, IMG submission 187212) | Freshwater microbial communities from Lake Bonney liftoff mats and glacier meltwater in Antarctica - BON-01 (SPAdes) (version 2) | ecosystem: Environmental > Aquatic > Freshwater > Ice > Glacier...
TGGACCGAATCAGCCGATTTCGACTTGAGCGAAGGCGATGATGGAGGCGGAGCCGATGAACTGGCTGACCGACTGCTTGTCGTCTTTTGCGTACGGCTGATCGAGGAGTGCGACGTCTTTGAAGAAGCCGCCGATCCGACCTTCGACGATTTTCTCAAGTGCAGCCTCAGGCTTGCCTTCGTTGCGGGTGATCATGGTGAGCGTCTCGCGCTCGGCTGCAACGACCTCGGCAGGGACGTCGTCGCGGTTGAGGTACTTCGGACGAGCGAATGCCACGTGGACTGCAACGTCGTGAGCGAGGGCCTGCGTGCCATTGGCGATCTCAACGAGGACACCGTTGACACCGCGTCCGCCCTGAATGTGCTGGTAGCTATCGAGGATGTTTCCCTCGGCGGCTTCGATGCGGGCGACTTGGCCGATGCTGATGTTTTCCTTCAGCGTGACCTTGAGTTCCTCAAGATTGGTCTGACGCTCGGAGATCGCATCGACGCCCTTCGCAGTCACGAGTGCAACAAGTGCGTCGGCCTCAGCCTTGAACAGGTCAGAACCGGCGCTGAAGTCGGTCTCGCACTTGAGCTCAACGATGGCGCCAACGTTGCCGCTGATCGCCATGCTGACCACGCCCTGAATGGCGTCGCGGTCTTCGCGCTTGGCGCTGGCGGCCAGGCCCTTTTCACGGAGCCATTTTTGGGAGGCCTCCATGTCGCCATCGTTCTCTTGCAATGCCTTCTTGCAGTCCATCATGCCGGCGCCGGACGCTACGCGGAGCGCCTTCACGTCTTGTGCGGTGAATTCCATCTGTGGTCAGCCTTCCGTGGTCTCGGCGGGAGTCTCGGCCTCGGCAGCTGCCGGGGCTTCCACAGGCGCGGTCTCAGCCTCGACAGCTGCCGGGGCTTCCACAGGCGCGGTCTCAGCTTCAGCAGTTGCCGGGGCTTCCACAGGCGCGGTCTCAGCTTCGGCAGCGGCTTCCTCTACAGGTGCAGCTGCGGCGGGGGCGGCAGCAGCCGGCGCGTCCTTGGCAGCAGAGAGCTTGGCATCGCGTGCCGCCTGCTGGGCAGCAGCGGCGTTACGAGCGTCTGCCTGCGCTGCTTCGAAAGCGGCGACTTCTTCGGGGGTCTTCTCGACAACCGGTGTGGGTGCGGGGTTGCGCTTGTTCGCAATAAAGCGGCCTTCGGCAACGGCGTCAGCGATGACGCGAGCAAAGAGGCTGTTCGAACGGATCGCGTCGTCATTGCCTGGGATCGGGTAGGTGATGACTTCCGGGTTGACATTGGTGTCAACGACAGCGACGACCGGGATACCGAGCTTGCGAGCTTCGGTGACGGCAATGTGCTCTTTGTTCGTATCGAGCACGAAGATCGCGTCGGGCGCCTTCTTCAAGCTGCGCATACCACCGAGGTTGCGCTGCAACTTGATCATCTCGCGCTCCAGGAGAAGTGCTTCTTTCTTAATCATGACTTCGAACTCGCCCGACGCCTGCATGCGCTCGTATTCGAGCATCTTGTTGACGCGCTTGCTCATCGTCTCGAAGTTGGTGAGCATGCCACCGAGCCAACGCTCGTTCACGTACGGCATGCCGCACTTGTCGGCGTAGCTCTTGATCGGGTCCTGGGCCTGCTTCTTGGTGCCGACGAACAAGATGTTGCCGCCACCGGCGACGAGATCACGGACGTACCCGTAGGCCGTCTCGACTCGACCGAGCGTCTGCTCGAGGTCGATGATGTAGATGCCAGCGCGCTCACCGAAAATGAAACGCTTCATTTTCGGGTTCCAACGGCGGGTCTGGTGGCCGAAGTGTGCTCCGGCTTCCAACATCTGACGCATGCTGATAACAGCCATGAGTTGCTCCTTGTGCGGTTAATCCCGTCGGCCGGCGCCCGTTTTTTGGTCGGGCGACCGCTTACTTGACCGTCGAGACAGTGATTGGTTGTCGATTCGGATGAATCGACCGAGACAATGATAGCTGCGCCCGAGCGCATCTCAACGCACGCTTGCCCAGTGTCGCGGCCGAGTTCAAGCCGAGTTCAAGCCGAGTTCAAGCCGAGGGGCGGCAGCGCCAGACTGGTGGTGGCGCCGACCGTTGTGGGGAGCCGTCGACGGGTACGAGACGGGGGGAGCCAACAGCGCGCCCGAGGTAGGGCGTTGGATCTCGATATTCACCGCCGATCCGCAGGCCGAAGTACATCCGGTCTGTCGCACGGCCGATCTGCGATCGGGCCGTCACCCGGTCGCCACGCTGCAGATCGGACGACGTCAGCTTGCCGTAGGTGATTTTCCACCCGTTGGCATGTTGGACCACGACGTACATGACGCCAGTAATGGTTCCGCTGTAGGTGACGGTGCCGGCGGCGACAGCGCGTACCGCCGTCGATGGAGTAACCCCATACTCGATCCCCCGGTGGCCCACGCAGTACCAACAGGTCGGCGCACGAAACGGATCGACAACCGTTCCGCTGACAGGGGGGCGCCAGCATGGCGACGCCATTGCAGACATGGGCTGGACCAGCATCAGCCAGACCAGAGCAATCGTGGTGACACAGACGACGCGTTGTCGCATGATGATTCCTCTCGACAGTCGGATTCCGATGGACGCCGGAGCGTCGAGAGGGGCCGCACGGCCCGAGAGGTTCGAATCAGGTGAGACCGGCGGCCGACATGCGCGACCGAAGATGCAGCACTGATTTGGTGTGGATCTGCGAGACGCGGCTCTCGGTGACGCCGAGTACTTCGCCGATTTCAGCGAGTGTGAGGCCTTCGTCGTAGTACAGCGACAGGACCAACTTCTCGCGTTCGGGAAGCTTCTTGATCTCGTCGCGCATGATCAGGCTCAACTCACGTTCTTCGACAACTGCCAATGGCGAGCCGGACACGGCATCATCGGGAGCCGACGGTTCGGCGCCTCCCGCAATCGCGCGGTCAAGCGGACCGATCGTCGTCCTGGCGATGGCCGACAGCCATTTGGTCAGATCTTCGGGGGTGATGCGCAGATGCTCGGAAAGCTCTTCGTCGGTCGGACCCCGACCCAGTTTGTGTTCGAGTTCAGAGATGGCTTTCTCAACGTTGCGGGCTCGGCTGCGGACTGAGCGGGGAACCCAGTCGAGTTGTCGCAAACCGTCGTAGATCGCGCCACGAATTCGCGGCACCGCAAACGTCTCAAACTTGACGCCAAAATTGGTATCGAAGCGCTCAATCGCGTCGATGAGGCCGAACATGCCAGAGCTAATGAGATCGCCCGAGTCGACACTGCTTGGCAGACCAGCGCCCACACGACCCGCAACAAACTTGACCAGCGGCGAGTAGCGAACAATCAGATGATCGCGCGCTGCGAGGTTTCGCCGGTTGACCCAGCGCGCCCACTGCATCTGGAGGTCTGCGTCTTCGGGGACAATGCTCATGCTCTGGGGTGGGCCTCGCGGTAGGCGGCCGAGAGTCGTTCTCGACTGACGTGAGTGTAACGCTGAGTGGTTGCCACGTCTGCATGGCCAAGCAACTCTTGCACGGCTCGAAGATCAGCGCCTCCATCAAGGAGATGCGTCGCGAAGCTGTGACGCAAGGCATGCGGATGCGTTGGAGTAGGTGAACGTCGGTCGATGATCCGTCTGACATCACGCGGCGCCAATCGTTTTCCGCGTTCGTTGCCGAACAAGGCGTCGCCCTGATCTGGCGTGACGACGTCTGCCCTGGCCTCAAGCCAGCGGCGCAGCGCACGCACCGCTGGCTCACTGAGTGGGACTCTGCGTTCCTTGCTGCCCTTACCCCAGACGGTTGCGGCGCCGACGGCCAAGGCCAACGAGGAGATGTCCATTCCACACAATTCGCTGACGCGCAGCCCAGATCCGTACAGCACTTCGAGCACGGCGTCGTCACGAGTACGGCGCCATTCGGGCTCGTCGTCACTGACCGCTCCGTCGAGCAGGCCAGAGATTTCTCGGCTGTCGAGCACACGAGGCAAGCGGCCGTTGCCGGCTGGCACGGAGACGCCGCTCGTCGGGTCGACTGTTGCGAGACCGTTCGCCACCGACCACTTAAAGTAGCGACGAATCGCAGCGACCTTCCGCGCAATAGTTCGGCGGGCAAACTGTCGCGTCGTGAGATGAGCGAGATATCGCCGAATAGTTGCACGAGTGACTCGACCCGGATCAACAAGGTCACTTCTGCTGCACCATTCGCAGAAGAGACGCAGGTCTGATGTGTAGGACACGACCGTGTTGTCCGACAACGACGTCAGCGACACAGCAAAGTCGTCGATACGCCAGGAGTCCACGGCCGGAATGGTATTGCCCCTCGGCAACCAAATTTAGGATGGTCTGCCCATGGCGCGTCGCAGCTCGAAAAGACCTCGTCATGTGAGGTCAGCCCATTCATCGACGACTTCAAACCAGCCACCATTCTCGATGAGCCATCCGTCCCGTTCGAGCCGCGCCAACGCCAGCGCCAACTCACCGATTGCGAGACCAGTGGTGAGCAGCAAACTGTCGAGAGTCCGCGGTTCGTCGCGGCACGCCACAACGATGTCTGTCTGGGACCCGCTTGGCTGCGGACGAGCGTCGAACCGCTGCCGTCCTGCTCGACGGCCGTCGAGCCCGAGGGCCATCAGAATGTCCGCCGTCTCGAGCGCCGATTGCACGCCGTCGGAGATCAGCGCGTTGGTTCCGGCCGACGCCCGGCTGTTGACCGCACCGGGAACCGCCATCAGAACGACCGATCGGTTGATCGCCTCGTGCACGGTGATCAGGGACCCGCCCTTCTCCCGACTCTCCACCACCACTAACACTTCACAAAGCGCAGCGAGGATCCGATTGCGCAACGGGAATCGGAACGCGTCGGGACGGGTGCCCGGAGGCCACTCCGAGATCAGCACACCGCGTTCAGCCACCTCGTTCCAGATGTCCGTGTTCTGCTTTGGATACGGGATGTCCAGCCCATTCCCGACGATGCCAACGGGTCGGCCGCCGGGAGCATGCAGTGCCCCACGGTGAGCGGCAGCATCGATGCCGCGCGCCAACCCCGACACGACGACGATTCCGGCGCCAGCCAGTTCAGCACCGAACCGAGCTGCAGTCGCACGACCCTGCTGTGTTGCGTTGCGTGTGCCAATGATCCCGACCCGCCGCGAATCGAGCACGGATAAATCACCACGCACGAACAACACCGCAGGTGCGCCAGGATCACCCCGCAATTGCGCCGGATAGCTCGGGTCCGATTCGCCGATGACCTGCACACCGGCCGCAGCACAGATCGCCGCCCATGATTCTGGCGGCCGCTCAGCGCGCTGCTGACGCCAGAGCCTTGCGAGCCCTTCGTTCTTTCGAAAAATCGTTGCCAGCACCGGGGACGGAGCCGCGGCACCAGTCGCCATGTCGAACGCCTCAGCCGGGCTGCGGTCATGGAGAACGTGCCGCAGCCGATTCGGGTTCATCAGCTGCAGCCCGGCGAGCGCAGCGAGGTGGCCGTCGGCGCTCATGCAACTCGTCCGATGCGCATCGTGGTATCCAGCGAGGCTCGGAGCCCGAGCGCGACCTGAATTGCCTCTTCGTCGATCTGTAGTTGCGCAGAAGACCGGAGATCGACGATCGACCGCGCGACCCGTCTGATCCGGTGGTACCCGCGCGCACTGAGGCGATCGTGTTCGAGTTCGTGCCGGAGCACGGCCCGCCCTGCATCATCGATCGGCGCGAACTCGTCGAGCCGACTGCCCGACAATCGGCTGTTGAGGCAACCCTGCCGTTCCTCGGCCAACTTGCGAGCCTCTGCGACGCGCCGAGCCACCACTGCGCTCGATTCGCCGGGCTCATGGCTCAGTAACTCCTCGACCCCGGGACGGTGGACGTTGACGCGCAGGTCGAAACGGTCGAGCAGGGGCCCGGACAACCTGCGGACGTAGCGCTGCAGGTGCACATCGCTGCACTGGCACGCCCCTGGAGCCCCTCCCCCACATGGGCACGGGTTCATCGCTGCGACAAGGAGGAAGTCGGCCGGGAGCCGAACATGAATTCGCGCCCGAGACACCGTGATGTAGCGATCTTCCAACGGCTGCCGCATGTTGTCGAGGACTTTGGGCGCGAACTCGGCAATCTCATCCATAAAGAGGACGCCACAATGTGCCATTGACACCTCGCCCGGTCGCACAGTGCTCGACCCGCCACCGACGAGCGCTACCCCCGATGTGGTGTGGTGCGGAGCTCTGAACGGCGGACGCGTGATCAGCCCACCGGCCGGGAGTTGCACGCCGGCTGCCGAGTTGACCATCGTGGCCTCGAGGGCGCGCTCGCGATCGAGGAGCGGCAACAACCCCGCGAGGCGAGACGCCAGCATCGTCTTACCTGCGCCCGGTGGGCCAACCATCAGCAGATGATGGCCACCCGCTGCGGCGATTTCGAGCGCTGTACGCGCGTGTGGCTGACCCTGCACATCGGCGAGGTCGGGAATGAACACGACCTCGACGGGCGGCTCGGGCGCCTCGTGGTCGGGCCACGGGATAACACCGTTCAGCACGGCGACGAGTTCACCGAGGCTGTCGATCAGACGGACCGTTCCGAGTGCGGCCACGCGCGCTTCAATGGCGCTGCCAATCGGCACGACGACGTCGTTCTCGCCGAGCGCTCCGACCATTGGGGCGACCCCGGGGACTGGCCGGAGCGAACCGTCGAGACCGAGTTCTCCAATGAATGACAGCCTCTCGACCGACTCGGGTGGCACGGCGCCGCTCGCTGCCAGAATCCCGATGGCGATGGCGAGATCCATCGCTGACCCTGACTTCGGCTGATCAGAAGGTGCAAGGTTCAATGTGACCTTGATCGTCGGGAACTGCAGCCCAGTGCTCAAGATCGCGGCGCGAGTTCGGTCACGCGCCTCGCGCACGGACTCGTCGGGCAGACCACCGATACTGAAGCCGGGCAGACCTTTACCCACGTGAGCTTCGACTCGTACGGGATAGCCCTGTGCCCCAATCAGCACTGCTGATGAAATCGACGCGAACATGTCGCCTCCTCGGTAACGCGGCAGAGCCGCAACTGGCTACGAGGAGGGGCTGACCGGCCCGACAACGGTCGACGCCCGCAAGCGCACGTCGATGTAATCAATACTAGCGATCCGGTGTCACAGTCGGCGCGCCTGCATGTCAGGCGCCGTGTCTGGTCGCCGTGGTTTCATGCCAACGATCTGCAACAATGCCGACTGTGCGCGCCTCGTTGATTCTGCTTCCGATCGCGGTCACGCTCGTCGGCTGCGCTGGCAGCGACGCCGGAAGCGCCGAGCGGTTCTGCGGTGAGATTCAACTGCATGCCGAACTGCTCACCCAACCGAGCCTGCAGTTCGAGGACGACATCGAACCGTTCCTCGATCTGTACCGAGAGATTGGAAAATTGGCTCCGCTTTCAATCGAACCGGAATGGGATCAGCTTGTCAGCGCCTATGAGACGGCGAGCACCGTCGTGCCCGGCGACCCAGATTCACAACAAACTGCGCTCTCTGCGATTTACTCGACCGAAAAATCAGCGGCTGCTATCGACCGGTGGCTCGAAAAAACCTGCGCGGTCGACATCGGCCCGGTGTTCACGATCGTCGCTCAGGAGCGCTGAGCGACGATCTCTCGATCAGAGGATCTCGCCGCGCTTGCGGATGACTTTGTCGCAGAGTCCGTACTGCTGCGCTTCTTCAGCGGTGAACCAGCGGTCACGTTCGGAGTCGGCCTGAATCTGCTCAACTTCGTTGCTGGAGTGGAACGCGATCAGTTCGGCCATGCGCCTCTTGGTGTAGCGAAGCTGCTCAGCCTGAATCTGGATGTCGGACGCCTGGCCACGCAGACCGGCCAGCGGCTGGTGCATCATGACGCGAGCATTCGGGAGCACATAACGCTTGCCCGCTGCACCGGCCGTGAGGAGGAACTGCCCCATCGAAGCCGCAAGGCCCAGGCACACGGTGGCGACGTCACAACCAACGAACTGCATCGTGTCGTAGATCGCCATGCCAGCGGTGACCGATCCACCGGGGCTATTGACGTACAACCAGATGTCGGCGCTCGGATCTTCGCCTTCGAGGTACAGCAGCTGTGCGCAGATCTGGTTGGCGATGTCGTCGTTGACATCAGAGCCGAGCATCACAACACGGTTTTTCAGGAGTCGATCGAAGACCGCTGAGCGCTGGTCGAAGCCGCCTTCGAGTGCGAAGGGAGCCTGCGGGGTGGAGAGTTCCGACATGCCGCTCAGGCTATCGGGAACACGTCAGGGCACTGCTGCTGTCCGACCGCATCACTGATTGATCTTTGCCACTCCTGTGCCCTGATCTGTGCCACTCGTTTGCCTTGATCTGTGCCCGCACGAGACACAAGAGAACGGCGCCGACCAAGACTCGCTCCCGCCGCTCAGCGGGTGACGCCGCTCAAGACGACAACGACATTCTCGTTCGGTGCGATGTCGCCACGCACCGTGAGTAGCCCGGCGAGCCCGGCGGCACCCGTCGGGCTCACGTTGTAACCAGCTTCGCGAGCGAGGCGGTGTGCTGCTTCGATATCGGCCTCAGACGCGACCACAGGAACACCGCCGTTGCGGCGCATCGCTTCGACCACACCAACCCAGTCGTAGGTCTCGTCATCGAGAATGCCGTCAGCCAGCGATGACGGACGCTCCCAGACGGTCATTGCCTCGGCCCACACCTTGGCGACGGAATCGGCGCCGGTCGATCGGTTCCATGCACGCTCGAGCGGTGCGCAGCCAACGGCCTGAACCCCGTACAGCGGAACGGTCCCGTGGACCGAATCGAGCCCCTGGCTCGTTGCTGCAGCGAATGCTCCTCCCCCGACTTGAATGAAGAGTCGATCAATGTGTTCGCCGGGGAACTGTGTGCCGATCTCCCAGCCGAGCGTTCGGCCACCATCGAGACAGAGCGCGTTTTCCGGCCCCTGCACGGTAAACGGGACAGCCCCAGCGGCGACCGCATCGCGGAATCGGAACATCGCAGGGTCGCCAGGCGGATCATCGTCACGCCGTTCGCTGCGGTGCACCCGCGCTCCGAGCGCATCGAGACGGTCACCGAAACCATCGCCCATCCAGGTCGGGACGTACACGTCGATCGGCCACTCCGCGGCCTTCGCCAACGTGGCGGCAGCCAAGGCTGCATTTCCGCACGATGCAATGGCGAGCGGTGGCCGTTTGGCGAGGTGCCCCAGCCGCTCGGCAGCTCGAAGGTGCAGCAAGATCGAGAAGAGGAAGCGGGCCTTCTGACTGCCGCCCACACCCCCGGTTTCGTCTTTGACCCAGACGCCACCCTCAGCCGACATTCCCAGTGCATCGGACAAGACAGCCGATCGTTCGAAAGGTGTGACGACGAAGGTTGCACCGTCGACCGCCTCGATCGCTGCGTTCAGTTCGCCAACGAGGCAAACTCGGTCATTGGCTGACATGCCGTGAGCATCGGCATACGCCGCCCACGCCAGGTGCAGGTCGGCTGCGACGAATGTCGAGTCGTCGTCGACCAACTTGACCGGCGAGTCGTCGTGCATGATCTGCAGGACATGACGCGGGTCATGAGCTGACGCGTTCGGACATCTGAACGGCATCGGTGTGGAGATGGGCAGCTCAGCGCTGCAGGTCGCGCAACGCCAGCCCGTGACGTTCACGAGTCGCTCAGGTGCCGTCGGCGACGCGAGCGTTGAAGTCGTCGATCATGCCGTCCCAGATAGCGGTATACCGACGAAGACCGCGCCAGAAATCTTGTGAACGACGAGCCTCGAACAGGTCGAACGGCGTGCCCTGCTGCTCGACCCACGTGTAGTAGCCGAGGTTGAACAGGCGACGGCGATCGAGGTCGGTGCACTCGATCATGTGATCGGTGGACGCCGCAGCAAGGTGTTCGCCGACAGCGGCAGCGGCATCGGTCGTGGTGAACTCGTTGCCGTACTGCCGTTCCAACAGCTTGGCCCGCTCACTCGGGTAGAGCGCCGCACCATCGGTGGCGACCGTGATCAGGGCCTGGTTCTCGCCGAGGTTCAACAGCTTGGCCGTTTTGATCGCTGCAAGAACGTTCGCGATCGACGAGAACCCGAAGTGTTCGAGCTTGTCGACGAGACTCTGCGACACGCCCATCGACTGGGCGAGGTACGCACGCCCAGCCTCAGTGTTGAAAGTCAGATCCAGCTCGTCGGTCGCTTTGTCGGAGATGCCAACGACAACATCGGTGTTCGCGATGTTGTGGATCAGCGGGATGTGCTTGTCGCCGATGCCCTGGATGTTGTGTTCGCCGTAACCGTTCTCGAGCATCGTCGGGCATTCGAGCGCCTCGACAGCGACAATCTTTGCCCCGTACTCCTCTTTGAGCCGGTCGCCAGCGGCGATCGTGCCAGCCGAACCGGTGGCCGAGGTGAAGGCCGCGAGTTCGAGTTCACGTCCGACCAGAGCGTATTCAGCGCGCACCGTCTCAAAGACGTGGCTCAGCGCTCGGCCAGTGACGTTGTAATGGCCGAGGTGGTTGCCGAATTCAGAGAACTGGTTGAGGATGAAGTTGCCTGGGTCTTTGGCCAGTTCGTTACAGGCGTCGTAGATCTCTTTCACGTTCGACTCGGTGCCGTGGGTCTTGATCACGTCTTCTTCGGGGTTGGCGCACCACTCGTCGAGCCAGTCGAAACGCTCTTGACTCATGCCTTCAGGCAGGATTGCCACACCGCGACTTGCCATGATTTTAGAGATTGCAATGCCGCCGCGGGCGTAGTTGCCAGTCGATGGCCACACGGCGCGGTGCACCGTTGGATCGAACTGGCCCGTGACGACGCGCGGAGCGAAACACGAGTAGGCGGCCAGCACCTTGTGGGCCGTAATCATCGGGAACCGGTCGCCGAAGACCACAATGATCGGGGACGCGACGCCGGTCAGGACCGAGGGAAGTACCACATGCTCGGGCACATCGACGCGGTTGCCCTGCAGGTCGTTGTACCAGTGGCATCGCCAAAGGTTGCGGGCATCAGGGCCCTGTGGGTCGGCGTCGCCGACTTTCTCATCGTGATCGAACGTCGACGGATCGGCCAGCTGAGCAAAGGTTGGCAGCGTGATGCCCTGCTCGCGGAATCGCTGGATGCTGTTGGCCAGCGCCTCTTCGTTGACAACGCGGTCAGCAAGACCGAATTGGTTCTCGAGCGCGTTGGTCGTTGCGGGGTCAGTCATCGTCACCTTTACATTCTGTCAAATTTTCCGACCGGCACCCAACACCAGACTGTGGAATCTCAAAGTCTTTCATTCAGACAGACCAAACCGCCTCGCTCAGAAGGGGCGGTCGGTGGGAGGGGCGGTCGATGGACCCACGTGAGAGTCGAGCCAGTCGGTGAGTGGCTTGGCTCCCTCCCACATCTCGCGAATGCGTTTGGCAGCCTCCTTGGTGTGGATCCATTGTGGGGCACCGAACTGTTTCGCCGCCAGACAGCCCTTCATCCTGAGTAGCTCGACACGAGGGTGGTCCTTCGGGTAGCCGCGCGGCGCCGTCTTGAGTTCGTCGATTGCTGTGACGTTGAAATTCTTCTTGCGCATCGCAGCCACGATCCCTGCCAGTTCATCGCCAGTGGCGCCTGCGTCGATCAGGTCCCTGAACCTCTTGAGTTGATCTTTGGCCATCGAGTAGTACCCAGTGCCGACCATCAGCCCTTCTGATGAGAACTGCATGTAGTAGCCAGATCCGGCTTCGAGCTCGCCGTACGCTCCCTGGTGGGTTTTGTACGGCGGCTTGTTTTTCGAGAAGCGGAGGTCGTTGTGTGGACGAAACATGTGGAACGGGCCAAAGTCGGCGAGCTCGTCGGTCAACGCCAGCATCGGTTCTTTGACGTGCTCGACGAATCGATGTTTGTTGTCGTGCCAGAACACCTTGGAATTGTCGGCTGCAAGCTGCTCGTAAAACTCGATGCCCTCGGTCGAAAACCCGGTGAACGCCATGGCCGCGATCGTAGATCCCCGCCACTCCAGCCGCCTCCCCTCCTCCGTTCCCCTCCTCCGTTTTCATGAGCTTGTTGCAGTCAGTGACTGCAACAAGCTCATGAAAACGGGGGGCGCACTACTCTGCGGCGGATGGCAGATCTCTTCCTGGGCGGCACCATCGACCCCGCGACTCACGAACGCACCGGCACATCTCATGGCGATGACGTAACGAACCACATCACTGTGGCCACCGACAACCTGACGACGCATGGCGTGATCGTCGGGATGACCGGCTCAGGAAAGACCGGCCTCGGTTTCATCCTGATCGAAGAGGCGCTGAGAGCAGGGCTCCCGGTCATCGCGATCGACCCCAAGGGCGACCTCACGAACCTCTGTCTCACGTTCCCCGATCTCGCCCCGGGCGATTTCCGTCCGTGGATCGACGATGCCCAGGCAAAGAACGCCGGCCAGACACCTGACGAGTTCGCAGCAAGCCAGGCAGCGCTGTGGGAAAAGGGCCTCGGTGGATGGGGCCTGAGCGGTGCCGACATCGCCAATCTGAGAGCGACGACCGACTTCACGATCTACACACCGGGTTCGCAGTCGGGTGTGGCGCTGAACATCGTTGGTTCGCTCCAGGTTCCGACTGACCTCAGCGATGTTGAAGTCGTTGGCGACGAGATCGAGGGTTACGTCACCGGACTGCTCGGCTTGGTCAGCGTCGATGCCGACCCGCTGTCCAGCCGCGAACACATCCTCATTTCCAACCTGATCAACCATTCGTGGCAGTCGGGCAAAGCAATCGATCTGATGACGCTCGTCGGCCAAGTCGCTGCTCCGCCAATCCGCAAGCTCGGGGTCTTCGACATCGATCAGTTCTTCCCCGAATCCGACCGCATGGGGTTGGCAATGAAGCTCAACGGTTTGCTTGCTTCGCCCTCATTCGCGGCATGGGGCCAAGGCGCGCCGCTCGACATCCAGTCGATGATATATTCGCCGGCCGGGAAGCCCCGGTGCGCCATCATCACGACCGCGCATCTCTCTGACACCGAGCGCCAATTCGTCACCTCGCTTGTCTTGTCAAAGCTGGTCACGTGGATGCGCGCGCAGAGCGGTACGACCGGCCTGCGGGCGCTGCTGTACATGGACGAAGTAGCTGGCTACCTGCCGCCGACCGCCAACCCGCCGACGAAAAAGCCGATCATGACGCTGATGAAGCAGGCCCGCGCATTCGGAGTCGGCGTCGTCCTGTCGACGCAAAACCCCGTCGACATCGACTACAAGGCACTCTCGAACACGGGCACCTGGATGATCGGTCGGCTTCAGACCGATCGCGACAAAGCACGCCTGCTCGACGGGATGTCATCCGCCGCTGGTGGTGTCGACATTCAGGCGGTTGGCGACACCATCTCGGGCCTCGGCAAGCGCGAGTTCATGCTGCGCCGCGCTGGCAAGGACACGCCGGAGGTTTTTACGACTCGCTGGGCGATGTCGTACCTCCGTGGGCCGATGACGCGCGATCAAATCCAACAGATAACGAGCGACACTCCCGGAGGCGGGGCGACTGCTGCCACACCAGTGGCCATGTCTTCGCACGCCGCAGGACCTGCTGCTGCCGCCCCCGCAGCCGCTCCCGAGTCAGCCCTTGGCGACGACGAGTCGGCAATCATGCCCGAGGTCGCGCCTGGTGTTCCCGTCCGCTATGTCGATGTCGCCGCGCCGTGGCTTGAAGCTGTCGGCGGTGATGCCCGCGGCGAATCTCGCGCCGCGGCCGTCGTGGCTCGCGTCAGCCTGCGGTACGACGAGACGAAGGCAGACCTTGTGCACGACGACGAGTACGAAGCGGTGCTGTTCCCGATCCACGAGCAGATCGACGCAACACAAATCGTCCAGGTCGACTACGACGACCGTGATCTCCGCACGGATGCGCCCGACGGCGCCGCATACCGCCTTGCCGACGGGCCAATCAAGAACAAAACGTTCTGGACACAAGTCGAGCGTGATATCAGAGATCAGATCACTCGTACCCTGACACTCGAGCTGCCAACCAACGTCGACCTCAAGCTGTACGGACGGCCCGGCGAGGGCACCGATGCGTTCGAGGCGCGCTGCCTGAAGATCGCTCACGACAAGGCCGACGAGGAGATCGCGAAGCTGCGCGACAAGTACGAGTCAAAGGCGTCGACGCTGCGCGACAAGATCGAAGCTGCCGAAGACCGTATTGAAGAACTCGAAGAGCAGACGAAGAGCAAGCGCAACAGTGAGCTGCTGTCGACGGCCAGCTCGGTACTTGGTGGGTTGCTCGGCGGCCGCAAAAGCAAGGGCGGGTTGCTCGGCGGCCTGCTCGGCAAGGCCGGCACCGCAGCGCGCCGCCGCGGCACCACCACGGCGTCGGCCGGTCGCCTCGAAACTGCCGAGAACAAGATGCAGCGCCTCGTCGACCAAGTCGAAGACCTCGAAATCGAACTCGCTGACGACGTCATCGAAATCGACGCCAAATGGATGGAGACGGGCAAAGCGATCACCAGCCTCACCGTCGGCCTGGAAAAGACCGACGTCAAGGTCACCCAACTCGTCCTGGCTTGGCTGCCCGTATGATCTTGAGTGCGCCGACGTAGCCCAATTGGCAGAGGCACAGGCTTTAGGTGCCTGTCAGTGCGGGTTCGAGTCCCGCCGTCGGCACTAACCTCATCGAGTGAAGTCCAGCAGCCTGGCGCGGGTGATCGAGCTGGTCGGCTGGCTGATTACGGCGTCAGCTGGTGGTTCTGCTGACACAGGCAGTGGGCTGGAACGGTTCCACGCAGCTCGCGGCGCTGCACGCGTTGTCGCCGTTTCTCCTCGCGGTCACGATCCCCGCCGCCGGTCTGGCCTGCTGGAGGAAACGGCATCCGCTTGCGATCATGACAAGCTTCGTCGGCGCGGGGTCGCTGCTTCTTGCGTTCCCGCTCGTGTTCACTCCCGACCGCCCCGCACCCGACCCCACTGGCACCGAAGTGTCGGTTGCTGCGGTCAACCTGCTCTTCTCGAACCCGGTCGTCTTCGACGCAGCGGATGACCTGCTGATCCGCAACGCTGATGCGATCCTGTTCAGCGAATACACCGCTGAGCACCAGGCTGTGCTGCGCGCACATCCGCTCGCTACGGCGTATCCCCACAAAGTCGAGCGCGACGGGTCGTTCGCCAGCGGGATCGCGCTCTGGAGCAAGTACCCAGTCGCTGAGAGTCAGCGACCTGCGACGGTGCACTCCACCCTGAACATCTTGATGTACGGCCCCGATGGACCAATCCGAATCTTTGGTGTGCATCCACCGACGCCGATCTTCACCTTCGACGGGTGGATTGCCGACCTGGAGACCTTCGGCGAGTTGGGGTCCGCTGCGACGGAACCGACGCTGATCGTTGGCGATTTCAATGCCTCGTACTGGCACCCCGTGTTCCGGGACCTTCTCCGACGCGGCCTGTCAGATGCACACACGACACACGGACAGGGATTTTCGAACTCGTGGCCAACCGACAAGTTCTTCCCCGCCTTCGTTCGGCTTGACCATGCGCTCACCGGGAATGGACTCGTGTCGACGTCTGTCCACGACTTCACCGTCCCGGGGAGCGATCATCTCGGCTTCGTGGTCAGCGTCGTCAGCGTGGTTCCAGCTCGCGTTGTTCCAGGTCGCTGAGTAACTGCCGAAAGGCGCGCCCGCGATGCGAGATCGCGTGCTTCGCATCAGCGGTCATTTCGGCAAAGGTCAGACCCTGGCCCTCGTCGGGTTGGAAGATCGCGTCGTAGCCGAAGCCGACGTCGCCACGCTCCTCAGTTGAGATCGTGCCTCGGCAGACACCCTCGACAGCGAGCTCGGATCCGTCCGGCCAGACGATCATCGCGACCGTCTTGAACGCCGCACCACGCTCGACGACCCCGTCGAGTTCGGCCAGCATCTTGTGTCGATTGTCGGCGTAGCTACAGCCCTCGCCCGCGTAGCGAGCGGTGTACACGCCAGGCCTCCGGCCAAGGGCTTCGACTTCGAGGCCCGTGTCGTCGGCAACAGCAGGAAGTCCGGTGGCCGCAACGATTGCAGCCGCTTTGAGCCGCGCATTCCCAACGAGTGTGTCTGCGTCTTCGACGACATCCGGAACCTCAGGCGGCCTCGGCAGCAGATCAACAACACCGGCCAGGAGTGCTTGGATCTCGGCAACCTTGTCAGGGTTCGCCGATGCGCAAACGAGTTGCATCAGTTGGCTCAACGTGCGGCGCGGGGCGTCGGGGCGTCAGCCACCAGCGCCGTCTGCGCGTCGCTGATCGTTGCGAGCCCACCTTCCGCGAGGCCGAGGAGCGCGTCGAGCTGAGCGCGCGAGAACGTCATGCCTTCGGCGGTGCCCTGCACTTCAACGAAGCTCGCGTCTCCCCCGCCGACCGGGCGGAGCATCACGACGTTCATGTCGACTTCAGCAACGCTGTCTTCGACATACGGGAGGTCGAGCACCGGCTGACCGTTGACGATGCCGACGCTGATCGCTGAGCAGAACGAGTGGAGCGGGTTCTTCGGGATGCCACCACGTTGCACGACGCGTTCGAGTGCATCGTGGAGCGCAATAAAGCCACCACAGATCGAAGCGGTGCGGGTGCCACCGTCGGCCTGCAGGACGTCACAGTCGACGATGACCTGACGTTCGCCAAGTGCCTCCATGTCGCAGGCGGCACGCAGTGAGCGGCCGATCAGACGCTGAATTTCGATGGTCCGACCCGACTGCTTACCCTTGGCGGCTTCGCGGTCGATGCGCTCAGGCGACGCTCCCGGCAGCATCGAGTATTCGGCGGTGACCCAGCCCTTGCCGGAGCCGCGCATCCAACGCGGCACATCTTCGTCGATGCTTGCGGTACAAAGCACCCGGGTGTTGCCGAACGACACGAGGACCGACCCATCGGCCATCTCGGTGAAGTCTCGTTGGAACGAGAAGGGGCGAAGTTCGTTGTCGGAGCGGCCGTCGGGGCGAGTCATGTCCGTGAACGTACCCGCTGTATCGACGCGCACCGAGGGACCCGTCGCCAATCAGGTCGACAATCAGGTCGACGTACTCAGCGGGGCGGTGGCCATGACTCGGTTCGGTCGAGTTCTGGGCCAAGGAGTTGACAACCGAGCTCGCGGAACACATCGATGTCGCCGCTCGATACGAACCGGTGGCGGCTCCGTCTGTCGACGGCGCGGAGCAAGCCGAGCTCGCCCAACGTCTGCTTGAGCGCGAACGCCGTCTCGTCCGCCGAGCTGACGAGGGTCACGCCGTTGCCCATCACGTCACCGATCGTCCTGGCCAGGAACGGGTAGTGCGTACAGCCGAGCAAGAGTGCGTCGACGTCGGCGTCACGGATCGGTGCGAGCAGTCGTTCGGCCAACACCGTGACCTCGTCGCCAACCGTCTGTCCACGCTCGACAAATTCGACGAAACCGGGGCACGCGGCGCTCGTCAAACTGACGGGCGCGCCGGTCGCTGCTATTGCCTGGATGTAGGCACCCGACGACACCGTTCCAACGGTCCCAATCACACCGACGCGGCCCGTGGTGGTCGTCTGGACGAGGGCACTGGCTCCAGGCCGAACCACGTCAATGACCGGCACATCCAATTCGGCGCGTAGCTCGTCGAGGCCAGCAGCTGTTGCGGTGTTGCAGGCAACAACGATGGCTTTGGCGCCGTAGTCATGAACAAGACTGTGAGCAAGTTCGCGAGCGAAGCCCCGAACATCAGCGAGCGGCTTCGAACCATATGGATACCGACCGGTGTCGCCGATGTACACGAGATCCTCTGCAGGCAGGAGATCCATGGCAGCTCTGGCGACGGTCAGGCCACCGAAGCCCGAGTCGAACATCCCGATTGGCCCATCCACCGCGCTGATCGTAGCCATTCCGCAGCGTGCGGGCAGTCAGCCAGCGCTCAACGCCCGTGTACGTGAGAGGCGGGCCGGTTCGATACGCGGTGGCGCAATCATCTCGCTCAGAAGTAGATGATCTTCTCGGCGTTGGCTTCAGCGACGTCGAGGTCGTCGGTGTACGCGCCGGTCGACAGGTACTTCCATCCGCCGTCGCACACGATGAACACGATGGTGCCCGACTCGATTTCTGATGCCACCTTGGCCGCGCCAGCCAGTGCTGCACCCGCAGAGATGCCGGCAAAGATGCCGCACTCGCTGACCAGCCTGCGCGTCCATTCGATTGACTCTCGCGGTCGAACCACACGCTTACGGTCAAGCAGGTCGTAGCCGTTCCAGTTCTCAAAGACAGGTGGGATGTATCCCTCACCGATGTTGCGGAGACCTTCGACCCGCTCACCCAACGGCGGTTCCACGGCGATGACTTGGATGTTCGGGTTGTACTGCTTCAAGAAGGTACCCGTGCCCATCAATGTGCCACTCGTGCCGAGGCCAGCAACGAAGTGTGTGATGTCAGGGACGTCGCGCACGATCTCAGGGCCAGTGCCCTCGAAGTGGGCACGCGGGTTGGCGTCGTTCGCGTACTGATACGGGAAGTACCACTCCGGGTGTTCCGCAGCGAGCGCAGTGGCGCGCGATACCGCACCGTTGGAGCCTTCTTCACCAGGCGTGAGGATGATCTCAGCGCCAAAAATCTCGAGCATCTGTCGACGTTCGATCGAAACGCTCGTCGGCATCATGATCTTGATCGGGTAGCCCCTCAACTGGGCGATCGCGGCCAGAGCGATACCGGTGTTACCCGACGACGGCTCGATGATCGTCTGCCCCGGCTGCAAGCGACCGTCGGCTTCAGCAGCCTCGATCATGCTCTTGGCAATGCGGTCCTTCACCGAGCCAAACGGATTCTGCATCTCCATTTTGGCGAGGATGCGTACGTTCGGATTCGGCGACAGGTTCGAGACGTCGACGACCGGCGTGTTGCCGATCATTCCGAGCACATCTGTGTGCATCGTTACGGGCATCGCTGGTGCGGTGATATTCATCATTCCTTCCAACCTGGCCGATTCGGAACCTATTCCCGACCTAACCAGTAAGGATTGTACGACGGGCCTGAAGAAGATGCCCGACTCAGCTGATACTGATCTGCTCTTCGAGAATCGCTCCGTCGACGATGCGATAGCTGCGCACCTCAGGCAACTCTCGCTTGAGGCTCACGATCACGTAGTGCCAGTTCGGATCTACCGCCGCCGAAACGTCAGTCGGGCTCGGGTACGGCTCGGAGTGGGTGTGGCTGTGGACCACGCCGTTGATCTCCCAGTCGAGGTCTTCTGCTGCCATCTCGGCGCGCATGAAGTCTCTCGGGTTCACCGTGTAGACCCGGGCAGACTGGTCATCGTTGCGACATGGTGTGAATGTCGGTGCCCGGTCAGGTGTCGGACCGGCGAGCAGCCCACACATCTCGAGTGGGTATTCGTCGAGGGCGAGGCCGACCATCGTGCTGTACGCATCACGTGAGATCTCGATCACGCGACTCAGGGTAGGGCCGATCGGCCGGCGACCGCGCGTGCCCGACGTCGACGAATAAGTCCTGCCCCAGCGATCGCGGCGCGCCGATACCCTGGCATCCGTATGGCAAAGAAGGGCAAAAAGACCAAGAAGGGGTCGAACAAGGACGACGGCCTCACGCTGATCGCTTCGTACAAGCGCGCCTACCGCGACTACGAGATTCTCGCCACCTACGAGGCGGGCATGGTCCTCACTGGCAGTGAAGTCAAGTCGTTGCGCGAGGGGAACGCCCAAATCGCTGAGGGCTACGCCCGCGTGCGTCGCGGCGAAATGTGGCTCGACGGCATTCACATCCCGCCGTACACGAACGCGATCGGTTTCGGCGCCCACGAACCCAACCGTGAACGCAAGCTGCTCCTGAACCGTGCCGAAATCGACAAACTCGAAGCGCGCACCGCTCAGGGTGGGCTGACCATCGTGCCGTTGCGGCTCTATTGGAAGGACGGTCGAGCCAAGCTCGAGATCGGGCTTGCCAAGGGCCTGACCAAGGGTGACAAGCGTCAGAGCCTCGCCGAACGCGACCACGATCGCGAGATCGAAACAGCGTTCAACCGCGCTGCCAAGTACGACAACAACTGATCGTCGGGATTTACGGCCCACTCTCACGCACCCCGTGAACAAAGCGTGAACGCACCCAATCAGCAGCTATCGTTGTCCTGACATATTGATCACGGGGCTGACAGGATTCGACGTCAGTAACGCTGTTCGAGTTTGCAACCCGAGTTTCTCAGACTCGTAAAACGGGGAAAAAAACACAATTGCCGTTGATAACGACAATTTCGTTCTCGCCGCCTGATTTTTCAGGTTGAGAACGAAACATCGTGAGCAGAAATGCCGCACGGGGCCACTCCACCACAGCCCGGCAACAGAAGTGGGGGATGACGGCAGGAAAGACTGCTGACGGCGAGAAAGATCGCTGACATGTCGGAAAGACGATGCGTGGTAGGCCTTGAGCCTGCAGCCGACCCGTCGGTGTCTCAGCGTCAGAGTCAATACCGGGAATGGTTGTAGCAAGTTCGTCCACCGGCTGAGGGACGGGGGTTCGATTCCCCCCAGCTCCACTTAA
>Ga0209390_10004632_pt1 | contig 20439 bp, 20 predicted proteins | sample BON01_FD_187212 | JGI IMG/M metagenome (GOLD analysis project Ga0209390, IMG submission 187212) | Freshwater microbial communities from Lake Bonney liftoff mats and glacier meltwater in Antarctica - BON-01 (SPAdes) (version 2) | ecosystem: Environmental > Aquatic > Freshwater > Ice > Glacier...
CTCCCCGTCGTCACGCTCGTCCCAATCGTAAACATCAGCCGACGGAAAAAACAACGACGCAAAAGGAGGAGCAACGACCACCCTTCTGCTGTGTCGGGGAGGTAGGCATTGCGGCTCGTGCCTGGAAAGACGGAACCGGGGACGGGGTGGCCCATGCTCTGCAGTTGGATGCCAGAGGGAAATTGATACTTGAGGGAGGGAGGGAGGGAGGGAGGGAGGGAGGGAGGGAAGGAAGGTGAGTCAATGAGACGAGAGAGAGAGACAAACAACAGGTGGCACTTCTCCCAGCTCAAAGGTGCAAACAGAGCACCTCCCATTTTCTCCCTCCCTCCCTCCCTCCCTCACTCCCTCACCTGAATCATCAACGTCCCCTGCTGCTCATGCCCCGAAAGCGGCAACGAGCCCGGAGGATACCGAAAGCAAAGCATCTGCCCATCCGGCTGATCTCCCTTATGCTCTACATATCTGAAGACACAAGTAGGACACGAGCCAGCCTTCAGCAACCAAGGACGAATACAACGATCATGGAAAAAATGCTTGCAACTCGGCAGCTTCCAAGCAGGCATACTCCCTCCAAACCCATCCATGCACACCGCACACACGTCCTCCTCCCCCCCTTCCTCCCCCCCGTTCTCGACCTCGTCCGTCACGTCCTTGCATCGCTTCATCACTGCAGCAGCTTGCTTCTCCATCGTCAACGCCTGCAAGCTTGCAACAGCAGGAGCAGCAGCCGCCCGCACACTCACCCACCGCAACCTTCCCGTCTGCACATTCATTTGAACCAGATCCCTCAAGTCAACAGCATAAGGCACAGTAGGGCTAGTCCAAAACTTCACCACAGGAGCAGGAGCAGGGAGGGGCGGGAGGGAGGAAGGGTGACGGGCGCGGGCCATGGAGAGGTAGGCGCTGAGGTCCTCGTCGAAGGGAATCAGGGCGCTGCCGTCGTCGGTTTCCCAGGTCCAGCTTTGGGGGGGGGGAGGGGAGGAGGGGGCGAGGAGGCGGCGAAGGGCGCGTTTGTAGTTGGTGGCGGTGTTGGTTTGTTGAATGCTGACGAAGTCCACCTGTGGTGTGGAGGGAGGGAGAGGTGTGGGTGTTGGAGGGTGGGATGAGATAAGGAAGGAGATGATGACGCTTCGGTTTGTGCAGTCAAATCGACGCTCTCAAGCAGGTCTAGGCGATCAAAGCGATGAATAAAGAGAACAGAGTGTCCATGCACAGCAACGAAACTACCTCCCCATGGTTTCCGACAGAGGCATATCGTCCCTCCCTCACACAGGTTCATACACACTCCTCCCTCCCTCCCTCCCTCCCCTTCACTCCTTCCGTACCTGATAATCCTTCCCCGCCGCATACTGGTAGCTCACAGACGGCAGCCCCTGCTGCCAGGCCGCCTCGACCAGGTCGTTCAAATCTGCACGTAGCGGCGCCCAAGACACACGATTACCCGCTCCATACTTCCATTGGGCGTGGTGCTGCTGCTGTGCCTGCCCCTGTGCCGGAGGAGGAGCTTGGGCTGCAGCGGAATGAGCCGAGGGAGCAGGGCCAGGAGCAGGAGCAGCAGTCGCGCCCGCCCGCGTCGTCACCATGGCAGCTACTACAGTATTTTTGTGGCTGTCTTGCGCCCTGGCGCCGGCAAGCTCTAGGCTACCTTGAGGGGGAAGGAGGGAGGGAGGGAGGGACGGGAGGGGTGTGAGCGTTTGAGGAGCGCGTAAAGATCCGAGCGTGCGATGCACATCTAAGCACGGCAAGAGAGGGCACGTCGGCTGCAAGTGGCAGCAGGGTGTATGCTTGCTGCGGCGGAGAGCGTGGACGCGGGGTGCACAGCGTTCGAGAGCGAAATAGGTGTCCTTGGCGTGGAGGAGGGGTCGATTACGTGCCTGTCCTTCGTCTTGCTTGCTCTTGCCCGGGGCCTCCAGCTAGCGCAGGCACGGCCAGGCGACGGCACCCCTGCGGGATGCTGTAGGTAAGGCATAAGTGTGTGTGTTGGTGGGGTCAGTGGGTGTGTCCTGAAGCGTGGGACAGAGGCCAAAAGAAGGGCAAAAGCAAGCACCTCACTTGCCTTCCTTTCCTTCACCAAACGCCATCATCATCATCTCATCCTTCCTCGCTCGATTTTTGATGGTCAAGTCCAAGCCTCAAATGCATTACTTGCGCTGCTCCTCTACGGGCAGTGCGTGAGGACTGTCTTTATCTACGTCTCTGACTGACTCACCCTCTATTTGCACAAACACAGGGTGAGAGAGACGCCTCCGCAGCAGAGCACCCCTCAAGCTACGCACTCTAATGGCAACGGCAGCGCAGCAACAACGACAGCGCCACCAAAAACGGCGGCAGGACGACGAGGTGGAGGAGGAGCAGGACAAGGAGGACGTCAAGATAGCTAGCAGCAGCGAAATCGTGGCGGCGCCCGTGCCTCAAAGCATTCAATTTTTGGAGGCCGCGACGGAGGAGGGCAACGTCGATCAGGAGCCGCCGCCGCCGCAGCAGCAAGGGAAACATGCCGCCGCCGCGGACTTGGACCCCCCCGCCACTGAGGTACGTGTGTATGTGGTTACTTTTTGATTGTAATGAAAAGCACGCGCATGCTTGTACGTCGGCCTGCTTTAATCCGCTAGTCCGTCAAGTCTCTTTCCCCCACCCTCCATTCCTTTCTCGATCCGCACGCCTCCTTGATTGGTTTTGTAAATATGCAGCTGCGTATTCACAAGCTATCATCCCTTTGAGCATATATATACTTAGCCCAATCCGTCATCTTCTACCATTTCTACTATCCCTCCTCCCCTCCCACTCACCCCCTCCCTCCCTCACCCTCTCCCGCCCCAACGCCTCCACAGCTCGAAATCGACATTCTCAACGCCCTCCTCGACCTGCTCTGCAAAGAAGTCTGCCACCAAGTCCACCGCGCCGTAAAAACAGGCCTCATGACCCGCGCCGAGATCCTCGCCGTCCCCCCCTCCTCCAGCACCACCACCTCCCCCCCTACCTCCTCCTCCTCCTCCTCCTCCTCCCCTGCCACCAACGGTGCTCCTCCTCGTCATCCAGCGAACGATGGTAGTGTCGATATCTACGGTCGCGTCCCTTCTAGAGAACCCAAATTTAATTTTTTATGCAGCAGTTGCGGCCGTAGCGTGAGTGTCCTACGCTACGCCCCGCACCTCGACAAATGTATAGGTAAAAACAAGACCGGGCGGAATAGCAGCTCGCAACGCAAGCAAGGATTAGGAGGGTCGGGTTCGGGGAATGGGATGGATGGTGGAGGGGCGATTGACCCTGTTGCTGCTGCTATTGCTGCGTCGGCGGCCTCGGCTCTGCTTTTGAAGAAGAAGAAGCGGAAACGCAACCAGAACACGCACCCCGAGCTAGTGTCGTATGTGTTTGCGAGCGATGTTATAGAGGGCGAACCGATGCTGTTGCGCATGCGTATAGATACAGAAGGGAGGGCAGTCCGGGTCCTCCCTCCCACCGAGATAGAACCAGGAACGATCCCACGCTCTCAGCAGTAGCAGCAGCAGCAACAGCAGCACCCGCCGCGGTCAGGACCTCCGTCGGGGAAGAAGGGGGCGCAGCAGAAGCAACAGCGACAGGTCCCCCCGCTACCAATGGCTCCTACTGGTGCTGTTGCGCCTCCTCTCCCTCCTCCGGGCACTGCACTGAGGCCTCCAATGCAGATAGCGGGAATGTCAAGGGCAGGCATGGCGGGCTCCTCTCCTCCCTACCCCCAGCAGCAAATGCTACCACCACAGCAGCAATCGAACATGCCTCTCTCCACACAATTTAATCCACCGCCCCAGCAACAGCAGGAGCAGCAGCAGCAGCAATATCAACAACAGCAGCAGTACCAGCCTCGCCAACCCCCGCAGCAACAGCAACAGCAACAGCAGCGGCAGCGGCAGCAGCAGCAGCAGCAGCAGCAGCAGCAGCAGCAGCAGCAGCAGCAGCAGCAACACGGAGCGCCCAGGCCGTCCTCGCAAGGCATGGTCCTCCTCCCCGTCCACCCCTTCTCCTCTTCCTTTCCCTTCTCCTCCTCCTTGTTAACACAGCAAGCACACCCTCCCCTCCAACCGAGCAGGTCTTCTTCTCCTTTGTACCCTCCTTCCTCTCTCTCTCAGGGAGCATTGCCTCCGTCTCTGCCAGTGGGAGGAGGAGGTGGAGCACACTTTGTGCAGCAGCAGCAGCAGCAGCAGCAGCATCCGTCCCAGCCGCAGCAGCAACAGCAGCCGCAAGTTCAGCAACGCCAGCGACTAACCCAACAGCAACAACTCCAACAGCAGCAACAGTACCTTTACGCCCAGCAGCAACGCCAATTGCAGATGCAGCAACAGCAGCAGCAGCTCCAGCAGCAGGCGCAGCAACAAGGACTCCTCCCTCAACAACAACCTTAACCCTTGATGACGACAGGCTCCAATCTCAGCGAGCCCCGCGGTCGTCCAGTGGCCCAAGGACGCGGCGGCGCAGGGGCAGGAGGGGCCATGGCCCGGCAACAGCAGCTCTCGCCTACCCCGAGCCCCATGGCCATGCCACCCCTACATTGACAGCAGCCAACGCAACAGCAGCAGGTCATGATGGTCCAGCAGCAGCAGTGGATGCAGCAGCCTTAATTGCAGCAGCAGCAGCAGCAGCAGCAGCAGCAGCAGCAGCAGCAGCAGCAGCAGCAGCAGCAGCAGCAGCAGCAACAACACCTCTTTCCGTCGCATGCATCATTACCGCAGTAACCTCCACCTAGACCTGCTGTGCAGCGCGCTCGTCCGCCTAAACACAGCGCTCCTTCCCCGCCTCCTCAGTTCCCCCCTAGTTAGTTTCGTCGCAATAGCATCAGCGTAGAAAATAGTTTAGATATAGTGTGACAGCCTCCATAAGACCAGTCAAAGTCGGCTCCGAATATTTAAAGGCTACAAAACGGCGGCATTGAGATGAGTGCATGGTTGTGGGCTACACAAAGCATATGTTAGAAAAAAGTACGAGAAGAAGGCAGTACTCCATAAGGTAAGGTAAGTTGTTCTGATGCCTACTGAGTGCTTTATCACTACACGCTAGATTTATGGCAACCAACCAAAGAGTGCTACAAATTTCAAATCGGCTCACTTGAAAGGAGAAACCAATCAGAAGTGAGGGAAATTGTTAGTAACATATCTTTGTTTGTTAAGCAACCTAACGCTTGAGCGATCCTGGCTGGCTTTTTTGCTTCTTTTTGTTGCTAACATTTGTCTTTAGGTCGCGCGAACTCTCCCGGGCGCTTTGTAATGCTGGGTTTGAAACCTAGCTTTCTGACTAGTGTGGGGGTGTTGGATTTCGCTTGAGGGGTCAAAGCTTCAAAACGCCAGCTACACTGACTTGATGAGCGCTTGCTAACTCCTCTCCTTGTCTTTTGTGCAGGGCAAGAGGCCTCAAACGGCTGATCTCTCCAAGTATTTACTATGTCTCGTAGTTATGTCTTGTGGTGCGAAGCTTTGTACAGGTGATTATGTCTTTTTGTTCGACTCGCGCGTAAGTTATGAGAACACGAAATCCGAGTCTTTTAGTTAAGCGATTCAAGCAGAAATCACTTCTTGCGTTTCTAAACTCCCTCTTATACTTCTCGCTCGTCTACGCTCCCTCGAAAACTTACGCAGATTGCACCTTGGCTTGCTAGCCTGTCGCTGCACTCGACACTGAGCTCTTCCCTTCTCCTTGTCAAGTCTCTCTGTCACTTTCCACGAAACTTCCTCTCTTCTGTTCTCGTTTGCAACATCTCTCTTATCACTCCACGAAATCTGCATTCCTCCTCATCTACCTTAAGCGGGGCCTTCAACCACGGGGGCCAAGCGCCCGCCGGGCTTCTCGAATCCTTCCTCCTCAACCACCGGCTGCTCCTGCTGCGAGTACTCTGTGCCAATACCCGTCCCACCGGCGCCCATTTCGCCGACGCCGGGCGCCGTCTTGATATGATGCGCGGCCGCCGTCTGCTGCTCCTGCTGGCGCTGCTGCTGCTCCTTCTGGCGTTGCTGTTCCTGGCGCTGCTGCTGCTGTTCCTGCTCTCCCTGCTGCTGCTGCTTGCCGACGGTCTTGATGGGGCGCGTGGCGGGATAGTGACCCACAGCAGCAATGGTAGCGTTCTTATCAAGATCGGCGATATAGTCGGTCAGGTACTGCTCCACAGCGGACTCGATCGCGCGTCGCACCTGCGCCTTGATGAAGGGGTGAAAAAGCGTGTAGAGCCAATCGTGCTTCGCGTCGTACAGGCGGAGGGACATGCGGTGAATGGTGGCCTTCACCCGCTTGACCTCGAGCGCGTGCGCGACCGGGTGTTCCTCAGTCGGGACTGGGAGCCCGGGACTCACGTCCACGTCGATACTCATGCCTTTGCCGTAAATCTTAATGTCCGCAAGGCCCCGGTCGTGTTCCCGCACCATGCCCGTCTTCTTGTTAAAGTACCAAGCCACACCCCGCAAATCGGAATGGACCTCTCGCAGGTGAATGCGCACAAACGTCTCGAGCGAGATGGGCTCCTGGGAAGGCGAGGCGGTGGCGGTGCCCGTCGTGCCAGTAGTACCAGTCGCACCTTTCGTGGTCGTGGTCGTCGTGGTCGTCGCCGACATGATGCCATGCTCGGTGGTGGTGCCTTGAGTAGTTTCTGACGCGGTCTGACCGGCTGTGGGCGTCCCTTGGCCCTTGCCCGGGGTGGTGGTCTCGCGCGCGCTATGCTGGGCTCGCTCCAACTCGGGGTCGTGCACATTGGTGATGGTCTCCAGGTGAATCTGCTTCGGAGTGAGCTCACGGACGTTTAGGACTATGTCATCGGCAGCAAAATCGAAGTCTTTCGTAACCACGGCGACGCGCGGGACCGGCACGAACTGGACCTTGCGAACCAACGCGGAAAAGAGCACCTCCAGATCTTTGACAAGGCCGACGTTGATGGTGGGCTGTCCTTGCTCGTCATAGATGAGGGCACGGGCCAGTTCTTGTGTATCGCGCTGCAGGATCTCGGCCGCTTCGTTCTCGCGGAAGGTGTCGCGCACATAGGCCAACTCGTCCAGCAGTCGGCGGATGCGGTCGTCGTAATTGGCTGTGAGGTATGAGATGGGATTGTGAATATGTTGCGGTGCGTATGAGTCTAGAGCTGCTGAGCGCGGACTGATAGCGCAGCACATGCAGAAATTGTTTTATGCGCGCAAAGACAAAGACAATTAATCATCAACGATGCCCCAAAATCACACAGACATATGCACTGCTAATACTTACCGGCAACCGACACCCCTTTAGAGTGCAGCGAATGTCTACGCAAGGAACGCACACATAGAGATAGTTATCAAGCGCAAACATACAAACAACACGTAAAAAGAAACGCGACAGACAAGGGCACATAGGCATTAGTCACCTACATGAACCAGCATCCACATTTTCAAATACAGCAAGCTTGTAAAAGGGACGCACACCTTTCAATAGCAGTCAAGCACGGGACACTCTCATACACAGACACACACATAGACATTTGCGAAACACTAGAAGACAAATAAACTTACTGAGCAGACGCTCGCGGACGCGGCCACACCGCTCCTTGGCTTCCTGCACCACGGCGTCCTCGTTGCCCATCTGCCCACTCGTCAAGTTCGTCTCCACCAGATCACCCAGCCCCCGCAGCTCCGCGCGCGTCTCTCTGTCTTGCTGCATCTGGTCGTTCAAGGCGTTAAGCTGGTGGAAGAGGGGATCGAGGCTGGCCTCAGTCCAATTCTCAATCAAACGGATGGCGTGGTCCTTGGCTTGCTGCGTCTCGGCGAGAAAGGCTCGACCGGCCCGCGTCTCTCCCAGCTGCTGCTCCATGCGCTCGGCGTGCAGATTCCCCATCTCCAGGGCCCCACGCAGGCGCTGGAAGAGGAATCGGAAGCTGTCGCGGAACTCGGGCTTGGTCTGGACTCGCTTGAGGAGGCGGACGAAGCGATGGGCGACTTGATCAATGTGGTTCTGGGACAGTAGGGTAGCTGTCGCCTTCTTCTGCATGAGGCTTTCTTCCTGCGTCTCTCCTTCGACATACTCCTCCTCCTCCTCGTCTTCTTCCTCTTCCTTCTCTTCCACCGGTCGTCCAACCACTCCCTCCTTCACTTCCTCGGTCCGGCCCCCCATCGTCGTCCCACCCACCGGCCGACGCCGCAACGCCTGCTGGACCAATCCCAAAGACTCGATCAGCTCGTCTCGGAAGTCGGCGCTCGTCACCAGCAGGCGTGCGAATCCAATGGCACTGTACGTTCCTTCCTTGGCCTCTTCCAGGGCACGGCGGCCTTCCGGGGTGGTGAGCAGCTCATTGCGGCGAGCGATTTGAGCGGCACGGCTGGCGTGGAGCGCCGCCTTTTGCAGGTCCTCGTCCTTGTTCTTCTCGAGAAAGAGGCGGCGGGTGTCCTCAACGAGACGATCAATCTTTTGAGCCACCTCCTGGCCCTTGTCTGAGAGCTGCTCGCGGGGCACGTCCATCTTGAGCGCCTGCATCTTCTCCTCGATCTCGACGTTGCTGGGCATGGTGCCCTCCTCTCCGGTGGTGGCCGTGGTCTTCTGCATGACTTCCTCCAGCTTCTTCTGCGCTTGCTGGGCAGCAGTGTGCTCCATGGTTGGTCTCTTGCTTGCTTGATGCGCTCGGTTTGCTCGCTTGGTTTGCTTGCTTGGATGCTTGCTTGGCTTTCCAAAGCCTGTGGGTTGGGGGGTATGGTTTGGAGAGCAGAGGATGGGCAAGAGAGAGTGAGACCAAAAGGCAAGAAGTACATACCACCAGCAAAAGCCCTTCCCACGCATGCGCCAAGGGAAGAGCACACTTCTGCTTTGCCTGAGTGCCTTATGTTCTGTAGCGTGTCACTTGGACCACAAATTTCCGGCCAACGAACACGCGGGAGCATCGTGTGCGTCTCGACCTCCCCACTACCTTGCAATGGCCCGCCCACCACCCTCTTTACTCAGGCACTGCTAACCTGAACAAAGATATAGCAAATAAAACACGCAAGACGCTTGCAATATATTCTTGTTTCCCTTTCGTTCACACGTTACTTCTTTTGGGTTTGATTTTGATTTTTCTTTCTGCGATAAGAACGGCACCATCCTGCTTTTTTTGCGTGCCCTCTGCCATTCGTGTAGAGTACACGTACCGTACAGTAAAATAAATCCTTCCATTCCTATCATTTTTTCCGCTTCAGACGCCTCCCACCCATGGAACGGGGCCCAATTATCCGAATTATAAGCCCAGATATTCAAACATAGTTTTTTGTAAATTGTTGCCCCCGTCTCTCTATACTCTCACAAGAAAAAGCATGCGTCGTCCTTGCGACATCCCCCCCGACAGACAGCACTTTCGCACCCTTCCTCTCCGAACTCTGCGAGAGAATCTAATGATTCAAAGGTGGGATGAATATGACACATTTCTATTCTCTACCCATCATTTCTCCCGAGGCAGAAGCACCGCACCATGCCCCCTCCCCCCTACTCACGAAGTAACCACATCAATCCCCCTCCTCCTCCATCCCCCACCCTCACCCACCCCCTCCCTAACTCCTAAAGGAATCAAAAAAGTTACTACTCGCATCCTTCAACAACCCCACCCCCCTCGCCACCCCCTGTCCGACATTCCTCAATTTCTCCGCCGCCTGCGCCGCCAACTCATCCACATTAGGACTCTCTGGATTATACCCCCCCCTTCCCCCACTCCCTCCCTCCTGCCCGTTTCCAAAGTACATATCACTACTAATAGCCCTCGCCCCCCCCATCCCCGCCAGCTTCGTCTGCCTCTCATACCTCACATCCGGAGTCTCATCATCATTCCCAAACAACTGATCAGAACCAATCCCCTTGGCCAAGCTAAACCTAGCCGCCAACGGCCCCGTCGACACCGTCGGCCCCGGCTCCTCCCTCCCTCCCTCCCCCCTCCCGCGATATTCCTGAATCACCGGGGAAGCCGGCAAAGGCGCCGCCCAATCCTGCCTCCCTCCACCAGCAGAACGAGGCGTGCTCCCCATAAACACACTCAGATCCTTCGCCTTTCGATCCCTCTCTGCTTGCTCATAGTCCCTCGCCGCCTGCTCAGCTGCAGCCTTGGCCTCAGTCGCTTGCTTAGCAGTATCCTCAAACGTACCCATCCCATAGCCACTGCTGCTGCTGCTGCTGCTACTGCTGCCACCACCCATCTTCATCGCACCCAGCTTCCGGGCACCCATGCTCTTAGCCGCCGTTGTCTTACGCGGGGGGTTCTTGAACATACTGCTGCTGCTGCTGCTGCTGCTGCTTCCTGCTGCTGTCGCCGCCGTGGCCGTCGTCGTCGTTTGTAAGTCCCCTGCGCCCACCGCGAGAGAATTGGTGGCATCCCGCGGACTGCTGCTGGTGCTCAGCCTCCCTCCAGGTCGCGGTTCCTGCTTGATCATAACAGGGGCGGGAGGGAGCACTGGTGCCGGCGCGGGGGGAGGAGGGGTGGGGGCCACCACTACAACAGGCTCGGGTTCCTGTAGTTGAGCGGGAGGAGAGGCAGCGGCTTCTTCACGATCAATGGCCGGGTCCTTGTTCGGTTTAAAGGAGAGCATCAAGTTGTCCAATCCACACCCAACGGCAGCCACGGCCGTGTCAGAGGAAGAAGGAAGCTCGAGGGCATTCGCGTCCGACAGCATTTTATCAGCCACGAGCTTGGCTAAATGCACCTTGTACAGCTCCGCCGCCCGGGAGGAGTACTTTGATTCGACCTTCCCTCCGCCCGTCACACCGTGCTTGCGGAAGAACTGAGCGGCGTTCTGGTTCCCCCCCAAGCGCATGGTCAGGAGTTGTTGGGGCGTCCATTCATCCAGGTCGACGGAGCGGACAAAGGTGATGTGCACGCCCAAAGCGCGGTGCGTCGCCGAGCAGTTGTAGCAGATGAAGACGCCGTATGTCGCTGAAGCCCAGGTGGGGTTGCGCGTGGGACAGTCGAAGCAAACCTGTGAAGGAGGAAGAGGGTGGGAGAAGGGTATGGGAGTGAGACAGATGACTGTTGGACAAGCAGAGGGCATCTCTGTGGGTTCGACGATGCCAGACACCACCCACACATCCCCCAAACCCCTTGCCCTCCTCCAGGCCCGATCATCACACTGCCACCACATACCTGATTCTCAGGGCGGCACTTCATGCGCTTGAAAGCTGCTATTCTGTCGGGTGCGGTCACGTACTTGGACATGGCTTGGTCGTGAATGGAAGGGCGGGCGGGTGTGTGGTGCGTCCTGTGTCGAGTGTGGGGCGTGTGAGGGGTGAGTCGTGTGTGCTGGATGATGATAGGCGGGTCTCTCTCTCTCTGATCGAAGCAAGTCAAGCGGACCACAGGCCATCCCACCAGCGCTGAACCATGGCGGGTCGTCGAGCTCGTTGTCAAGCTTGTGGTGGTGCTGTGTGTTGTGGGCTTAGGGCAAACGTGTGAGGGCGTGAGCAAGATGGCCACCCCCCTAACACCCGCGTCCCCCCCTTCGAAAAATCGCCCACTCACTCAATCTAGAGGCCCCAGGGCTTTGCGCCCCTGCGTCCACAGGCTCCATATACAAGCTTAGGAAGACTGTCAAGCCAATGTGGTGGGCCTGCAGACAGACAAGCTCATGGGACGTGCGGCTTTGAATGCCACACCTGTACCATGGGCAGTTTCGCATCTCGCTTGTTGGGTAACCATGCTATTGCAATACGTCACGAATAATCGATGGGCCAAGCAAGAGGCAGGAGGTTTTGATTTGGATGGCCTTTCTTTCATATTTCGCACGCCCTATCCATTCCTAAAAGCAACAATTAAGTGCGCACTCCACTGTGTTCAACCAAAAATTGTTTAACTTCTTTGCGTGTGGCTTTTTTTATTTTGGAGAGGCTTTTGCGTGGCGCACACACCAAGGGTGCGCCAGCCCCCCAATCCACGTGGGGGCCTTTCGTTACCGACTATTTCTACATTTTTAAAGGCAGGGCATGCTTTGTTTTTACGCCGTGTTGCTTCTCAATCATTTTCCTAAAGCCATTTCATCACACATTTGAAGGGGGGATAAGGAGAATTCCAAAACCGCTGGCTATTTTGCATCCGGAGGGGCGTCTACTCGAAACCGACACACACACATGCGCTTGCATGCCACACTTGACAGACAAACACCCAATCCTTCGACACGAAAAACACATTCACCCACCCTCCCCACACAATCCCTCCCTCTCTCCCTCCACCCTACCACCCAGCACCTCACCAAATCCCATTCCGTCGCTTCTGATACGAGTCATACATCTTCGTCCGGTAATTATCATAACTCTCATCCACCAACGCCAAGGCATTCGGGGGAAAACTCGCATGCATCAACCGCTTATCAAAACTCTCCAACAGCGCCGCCTTCCCAGGCACCTCAAAAATCGACACCGCCATCAGATCAAGCAACCTCCGTCGATGCCTCGGTCTGTTTAAGACCTCGAACCCCCTCACCACCAAGCTCCTAAACTCCAACCACCCCTGCCCCCCCTGCCCCCCCATCAAATCCACATATTCCTTCGTCAGCTTAAAGGGCGCACTCTCAAACGAAATCGACCCCGGGCTCGCCCCCAACATAAACCCAAAATCAATATGAATCAAATGCCCCTGTTTATCAATCAAAATATTCGCATTATGCCGATCCTTCACCTGAAGCAAATGCGTACAAATACAATACCCCGCCAAGCTCCTCATGAAATTCCGCTGGGCCTCCCTAAACGTCCTCGAGTACGGCCCACCATATATCCTTTCATAGTACTCCCTCAAATCCGTAAAATGTGGCGCTCGCTTCTTAACATGGTCAATACTCTTGGCATCTGCCACCGCTTCAATCAAGCCCGCCTGATCCCCCACACACACAATCCCATATGGCCTTAACCATAAGTCTAACCCCTCCTCCTTGAAAATCTCTCGGACCAACGTAATAAGCTGCATGGCCACTTGTTCCTGCCTCAAATCATCCCCCGCCTTGACAATAAACATCGCCAGCCTCCACCCTTCTAGCCGCCCAAAAGGGGAAGAATTTCGAATGCGTTGCTCTTTCCAGTGCCAGAGCTCGCCAAACACTTTGCGGACAGTCACAGCCCGCCGTGTGCTAGGATCAAGCTGACGCGGGTCCATTGCTGACAAGGCCTCTTCGTCTGTGGGGAAGGAGGGAGGGTAGCCCTGCTGCTGCTGCTGCTGCTGCTGCTGCGGGGGGGGGCGATGGGAGGCGGAGGAGTAGGAGGGAGGGAGGAGGGGGGCGTGGAGGTCAAGGAAATAGTCTTGGTCATCGTCGTAGTCGTTGTTGAAGAGGAAGGGCTTCATGGGGTAGCGCATAGCGGGGTGATCGTCTGGGTAGAGGAGAGACTCAGGGAATTGACGTTGGTCTAGGGCATCCCAAATCGAGCAGCCGAGGGTCGCGCCGTTTGTGTATAGGCGGGCAGAGCCACAGCGAGTGTTTCGTTCGCTTTGTAATAGCTCGGCGACGACCATGTAGGGGCAGCGTTCACGGCTAGGGAGGAGTTCGCATTCCCCGCTGACGAGTCTGAGGAAACGGAAGATGGCGTTAGCGCCGTCTAGCATGGGGAGGTGGACTGAGTGGGCGGCGACGTCGGGGCATTGCCGCGCGATGTGCTCTTCGTTCAGCCAGCTGGGGTTGTTGCTGTTGGAGGTGCTACTGGTGCTGCCGCCGGCGTATGGTGGGAGGGGGTGTGGTGGTGGTTGGTAGGAGGGGTGTGGTCGCTGGCCTTGGGCGTAGGGAGGCTGTTGTTGAGATGATTCCTCCGGCCCGCCCTCCATCTCCTCGCCTCGTGTGTGCATGAGACGAAACAGCAAGGTGTTAACCCGATCAATGCCTTGGTGTAAGGCCGTGAGTCGCCGCAAGGACGACACACCTTTCAACTCAAACGACAGCTTCACCAGAGCAGCCACAAAATTGGTGCAATGCGCAAAATACCGTGCCCGCAACGGACCCAAACACCCCGGAGACTGCCGTCCTTCCCTCGCGAGCGTCTCACCCGTTATCAAAAGATTCATCAAGTGCGCCCGTTGTCGCTCCCCTGTTATTTGAGGCAACCCCCGCCGGGTCGGAATCTCTAAGTGACCCAACGCCGCCCGCAACAGCCAATAAAGCTTCAACCCCAAGTGAACATTCGACGTGCATTTCTCAATCACTTGCTGCTCGATCCACCGATTCCGCCGCATCGCGTCCGGAGGCCCATCCACCTTGGTACAGGCCAGCAAGGTGGCAATCTGGGGCATGCACTCCTCGATCTGCGAGTCAAACACAGCCGGGGTAAGCGCCATGGCATCTGCATCAAATCCTCCCAACGGCTCCTGCAATGGCGACCCCCCTCCTCCCGGCCCCATAAACCCTCCTAAGCTGCCGCCGCTCAACCCCAAGCCCCCTCCTGGCCCGCCGGGGCCGCCCACCCGCAGGCCTTCCTGCACGGCCAGCCAGTACACGAGGAATGGTAGCAGGCTAAACATGGCTAAGCCTCAGCTCGCCGGCGGCTTGCCCGCCTGCGTCCGTAGGTGTGTGCGTGTGCTTGTTTGCTTCAGGTTCAGGTGGTGATCGTCCTCCTTGTTGCCCTGCTGCCGTGCTGCATCGCGTCGTGATGATGATGGTCGTGCTTCCCCAGGCTTGAGTGGGGGACCCCGCTGCTCTCGCCCCCTGCTCCTAGCTGCAGCGTACAACCAGGCACCGGTGCTGCTTGGGTGAGCAAGCCGCCCCGTTCCTGTGTTTGTGTAGGAAGGGGAGCGAGCGTTAGATGCTTGGCTTGCTTCTGGACGCATATTGTATCTCGAGGTTGGGAGCGAGCGGCTCTCATTGCTTGGCAAAGCCAATCAAAGCATCACGCCAACTCAAGGCAGAAGCCCTGACAAACAGATGCACGAGGACAAGGAAGAACCCTAGGCTGTGACCAGGGGCTTGGATGCCGCAAGAATCTCTTCTCTTGGGCGTGTGGTCAATCCCTCTCCCTCTCCTCCTCGCCCGCCCTCATCATCATCATCATCGCCCATTCCCACCCCCCCCTTCTCACTTCTTACGACCTAAACCACACCATCACAACCACACAGACACGCCAATGAGGAGAAGAAGACAGCCTTCGAGGCATCCTTAAGCGCTGGGGCGCCTTCATCCCCCAGCCGGGGCTCCAACAGACCAACAAACGCCTCATCGAACAAAAGCACACCGCGACGACGAAATGGCAGCCCCCCCATCTCCATCCCACGCCCCACCTCCCACCTCCATGGACACCCAAGGCCTGCGCACGGACCGGCTCTTGCACGTGCGTGTCCTTGCCGAGGAGGAGAGGAAAGGCCAGGCCAAGGGCGCCTCTGTGGTGGTGACCAAAGGGCGATTCAGTGAGGACAAGCGGCGCTTCATGGAACGCAGCGAGACCTTTGCTCTGCGTGCTGGTGCTCCTGTCCAGGGCAATGTCAAAGTGCTGGCATTGGGGCAGGTGCTTGATGACACGACAGACCGGCTATCCACGTGTTTTGTTGTGCGTGGGCAGACGGGCGACAAGGCCTCCTTGGCACTCTGCCGGCTGGTGGAAGGCGACGAGGAGGACGACACACAGAAAGAGGACGGCGGCGGTGGCAGTGGCCGGCGCTCGCAGCACGTGACATGGGAGGTTCTGAAAGGAGGAGAAGAGGAGCTATCGGCGGAGACCTGTACTTTTGCAGTGGTGCCTGGGCCATGTGTGTTGGCGTGGAACTCTGTATATGAGAGCTCGACGCAAGCTCCTCGTATGCACTGTTGGTATCGAGGGAAGTGGCACGTGTATTTACTACGCACGACTAGTGGGGTGGAAAAGGAGGACGACAGCAGCGGCAGCATTTCGTTTGAGGGCAGCAGTACACAAACAGAAGGTGGCTTTCTCTTTCGGGTGACCTCGTCTTTGTCTCCATCTTCCTTTGCGTGGAGCGTCCTCCCTGCCTCCTCCTCTTCCGTCTCCTCTTCTTCATCATCATCATCCAGGCCTGCCAACGACACCCACGTGCTTCCCTCTCCCTACCCCTGGCTCCCAGCATCCACGCTGGAAAGCTGCTCTTGTCTATGCGAGCCCTTGGCCTTCAATCATGACAACGACGACGACCACCACCACTCTCCTCCATCAGAGATCTACACTGCCACAAGCAACGAGCTTTCTTTTCTCTCCTCCTCCCGCCAACCCCCTGAAGAACCCGTGTGCCGCGCCCTATTCTCCTCTTCCTCCTCCTCCCCACCGACGCAGATATGTGCATTGCTCGCTCGAACACAAACACACGATAACGCTGCTGCTGCTGCTGCTGCTAGTGGTGGTGGTGGTGCGAATGCAGTAGTGATAGAACACGTAGCCATCCTTTTCACTCAAGACCCACTCCAACGCCTCCTCCTCTTTGCTCGTGTCGTCCGCTCTCACAACAACAAGAACGACAACAAACACGAACACGAACAACCAAAACAAGAACTACACCTCCTTCGAGAATTCCAGGGCATCGCTAGTTTACTCCGTGGTGATTTTTTGGGGAGTGGATGGGACCAGCTAGCCCTCCTCCCCCCCCCCTCCTCCTCGTCCTCCCTCTCTTCCTCGTCTTCGTCCTCGATGGGTGAGGTGGGATTGACGGATCTAGTGCATGTGTGGGGACATAAAGGGTGTTGTACAATAGAGGATGCGCCATTGAAGCTACTGGATAACAAGGCTGGTTTTCGTAGTGCGGACAAGGCGAGGAGAAAGGCAGCAGCAGCAGCAGCAGTAGTAGGAGGAGGGACCACGGTGGGGAAGAAGAAGAAGCGGCCTTTGGTCGAGCAGCAACCGCTAGAGGAAGAAAAGGGAGGAGGTGGAGCAGCAACGGCAGCAGCAGCAGCAGCAGCAGCAGCAGCAGTGGCAGAGAAAAAAGAGCGGGTACTGGGCAAGAATCGAGAGGCCTTGCGAGAACGGTTGCGCGACGAGGAAGCAGAGAGACGTCGCCTGGCGCGGGTGGAGGAGCAGAAGCAAGTGCTGTTGAGGGAGAGTCAGGGGGTGTTGACGACGATGGCTTACCAAGAAGTCCTTCCTGCTGTGATGACTGGGTTGGTGGTTGGAGGAAGCGGAGGAATGGTAGGGCCTTTGTCGTTTGCCTCCAGTTTGCGGCCTGTCATGGCTACTAACGAAGAGCATCATCTTTCTTCTCAGCAGCAGTCTGCGCCTCTGTTACCTATTGCGAGCCATCGGATTTTACAACAAGAGGTGAACGTGGACGCTCAACGCGTGGCTCTTGATGTGGTGCTGTGTCTCCGTGATATGACCGGCCGTCTGCGGTTAGAGGAGGTTTCTCTCGCGGTGTTTTCGCAGCATGGCCCTTTGACTTTTTCGTCGTCGACAATCAAGGATAGTAGTAGTGCTTGTAAAGAGAAAGAGGAGGCGGGCGAGGAAGGAGGAGGAGGAGAGTTGCGTTTGCAAGTGACTTTTAATTTGTCCGCGGCGGCGTTGCTGGACCCTGTGACGTGGTTGGGGAAGGTGACGCTGTGCTGTGCCTGGCGCCGGTTGACCTGGAAGGAGCAAGAGGAGGAAGAGGAGGAGGAGGAAGAGACGGTTTATCCACCCGGTGCCCAGCCTTTGCAGCAGTTGACTTTCTCTGCCCGGGGTTTTTACGGTGCGAGCAGCAGCAACGGCACTAGTGGCACCGACCTTGCCTTGTCCTCCTCCTCCTCCTTGCCGCTCTTGTGGAAGCTCGACGCCGCCCTGTTGTCGTCTCCTTCTCATCCACCCACCCCCTTCTCCTGGTCATCGCGCCTCGCTTCGGTCCATCCAGATCCCACGCAACACACCTGCAATCTGGCGGCCATCGACCTCCCCACCCTCTGCACCACCCTTCACAACCTTTTGCAGCAACGCCAAGACCAAGCCGCCTCCTCCTCCTACTCCTCCTCCACGTGCTGTTCTTTGGTGCCCTCGGCCCTCGTCCAACCAGCCTCATCTTTTCTCCACGGCCTGGCCTCGACCGTGGCGTTGCTGCAGCAGGAGCTGGACTTGTTGTGTACGTTGGTCGAAGGCGGGGAGCCCGAGGCGGCCACGATACGGGATGTGTGGCTGGCCCAGCCGGCCTTGGACGTGGCCGTTTACACGCTGGCCAATTTGTGTTTGTTGGATTGATGAATTGTATCGTAAACTAAAAGGAAGTAAAATGTAAAAAGAATAAGAAGCAACTGAAGGCTTTCCTTGCTCCTTGCCTTTAGTTCTTGTGCTGGCGCGTGACGTAGCTACCAACGGCTTTGAGCGATGAAGCAAGAACAAAACCGTGAAACCGACAAACCGACGATCGCATCTTATATATATACAATATTCCAGAAGCGGCCGCATCGGTCTATCGTGTCCGCGCACGACACAGGGAACCGCGCCCCGTTCCTTGCCTGCCTCTGCCGTGTGTAGGAGGAGGCTCAAGTGACGGGACCTTTTTGACCCTCCCCGTCTCACCCCTCGTGGCTTTTTGACCCTCCCCGTCCCACCCTCGCTTAGCATCAACATCACAATGCACCGCTTTTGCTTGCTTCAATCGGCCCGCGCTCACAACACTAGCACTCTCCCCACCCACCCAACACCACACCACACACAGACGCCGCGGAAGGGAAAGGAGAAAGAGACATGCCCATGAACTATGACAGCTAAGAAGCCCCCATCATTACCCGCTGTGCTTGCCCCGTCCAAGTCGTCCTCTTCCTCGTCCTCGTCCTCGTCACCTCCCTCCAAGCACCACCCGCACCACCCCATCAAGCCCGTCGTGGCCCTCCACCAAGACCACCTAGACGCCCTTCTGCTCGAAGCCAAGTCCCTAGAAGAAGGCCGAGAGCAGGACCTTGAGACCGTCACCACCGCCAACACCAGCGCTCCCACCGACCCCGACTTGCAATTTGCGAGTAACGACACCGCCTCCACCATCACCATTCCCAGCTCCGGCATCATGGATTATCAGACCGTGGAGGCAGAGAGCTTGCTCTCCGAGGCCTCGCGGCGGAAGAGCCGTCGGCTCGTGTACCTGTGTGGGTTCTGTGCCTCGCTTACTAGTATCCTCTTAGGGTACGATGTTGGCGTCATGTCCGTCGCTCGGAAGTACGTGGACAAGGAGCTTTCGCTCACCAGCGTGCAAAGCGAGGTGGTGATGGGGTCCTTGAACCTGGTCGCGGCGTTGGGTGGGTTGATTGCGGGCAAGACCGCCGATAAATTTGGACGGAATCGAGCGATTGCCTTGGCGTGCCTCATCTTCTTGACGGGCAGTGCGTGTATGACGCTGGCCTGGAATTTTCGGGTGTTGCTGCTGGGGCGGATTGTGACGGGGTTGGGGGTGGGATGTGGGTTTGTAATTGCCCCGGTGTATATTGCTGAGATTACGCCACCGGAGATTAGGGGGAGGATGGTGTCGTTGACGGATGTGTGTATTAATGTGGGGATTGTCCTTGGGTCGGTGGTGGGGTTTATGTGCGAGCAGACGATCAGGTCAGATGATATCAAGTGGCGGGTTATGCTCGGGATAGGTATCGTTCCTCCTATCGTCATTTTATCATTTTTGCGGTCCTTGCCTGAATCGCCTCGCTGGCTTTTGCTCCAAGATCGCGTCCCTGAAGCCCGGCACGTCCTAAAAATGATCACTGGCCGCGACCAAGAAGCCGAGCGCGAGCTCGTCGCCATCGAAGAAACCATCCAAATGGAACGCGACGTCACCACAGACTGGTCCGAGGTCCTCTGCCCCCGTCATCGAGCCATCCTCCTCCCCGTCCTTATGGGCTTAGGGCTCGGTTTCTTCCAACAAGCTTCCGGGTCAGAAGCTGCTGTGTACTACTCCCCCCAAATCCTAGCCGAGGCCGGCGTCTCCAGCACAGCGCAGCAGTCCTTAGGGAATATCGCGATTTGCACGTTTAAATTCGCGGGGGAGATAATAGCGATGTTGTCTATGGATAGGGTGGGACGTAAGCCCTTGTTTGTCGTTTCGGCCCTGGGCTCGGGGTGCTTCCTCCTTTTGGCCGGGGCCTGTTTTCAGCTGTCCCTCCCTCCCCTCTTGCTCATCTCGAGCTTGTGTTTGTTCATGGGGTTCTTTTCGGTGGGGATGGGCGCGATTACCTTTGTGGTGGCCTCGGAGATTTTCCCGTTGCCTGTCCGGGGGAAGGCGATGGCGCTTGCTGTGTTTATTAATCGGCTGTTGAGTGGAGTGGTGGCGTTGACCTTTTTGAGCTTGGTCGACGCGGCTACTTATGCGAACACTTTTTATTTGTTTGCGGCGTTCTCGTTCCTGTCTACGGTGTTTTATGGGTGGTTGTTGCCGGAAACGAAGGGGAAGAGCCTTGAGGAAATTTCGATTTTGTTTGAGAAGGAGAGCGCGGAGCACGAGGCGCATGCCCGGCAGCCAGTGCCGTAATCGGTACCAAGAATACTAGTCGATACTAGCGGTACCTACTAGTCACTTACTACCTACTGGTAGTTTGGCTCAAGCACCTGGTACCTGTGTTTCAATGTGGAGGATTGTGATGACGCGGAGGGATG
>Ga0209390_10004634_pt1 | contig 20438 bp, 30 predicted proteins | sample BON01_FD_187212 | JGI IMG/M metagenome (GOLD analysis project Ga0209390, IMG submission 187212) | Freshwater microbial communities from Lake Bonney liftoff mats and glacier meltwater in Antarctica - BON-01 (SPAdes) (version 2) | ecosystem: Environmental > Aquatic > Freshwater > Ice > Glacier...
ATGTGGCGGCGCTTCCTTGGATGATTTCGTAACTCGAATCAGCGGTGGAGTCTGCTCTACATGTCAGCGTATCCCCCACGATCATAGCCACAGAATCATAAGGTGTGCTAATGAAATCCGAGCCTGTTATGCTGGTGCCGCGCCCCGTAACCTCTGCACTGTTTTTATATACTCCAGTTCTAAATATTTCAGCCGAAGCATTGTTGTAAAGTAGCTGACATGAAAAGGCGTAAACACCTGCTCGTTTCGCCGTAAAGACTCCCGTTGATGTATCAAACTCCGAGTAAACGTCTCTGTCCTCTGCATTAAAAATTACAGTTACTGGGGTTGTAACGGATATTGTTTGCGCCGTTGTATTGCGATACGCCCGAACAACAATCTCAGCCTGAGCCACGCTACCCACGTTAGTAGCTTTACCGATGTAGATGTTATCTAATTGAAATTCCGCAGCAGCTGCATCTGTTGCTTCAACAACAAAAGCAGGAACATCTGTATCAGAAACCCCACAAGGAAAGTTTATAATAACGTGTTGTGAACCAGAAGAAATGCTAACTAAATTCTCTTCATTAGAAACAATTCTAGTGTCGAGTTGTGCGTAAACTTTGTATAAAGCTGCTGGCCCAGTATAATCAAAAGAAGCTTCACAATTATGTCCTTGCGTTCCTTTGGTGAATGGTGCTGCTAAAAATAGTGCCTTTTCTCCAGAAGCGCCTGCATTAATCGCAAAAGAAGCCTCTCCGTCTAAGACAGTAGTTGTATCCCTTGAAACAATAGAATTTGCATCCGTAATGTTGCTGGTGTTATTTTCTGCACCAGGGTTTAGACAAAAGTTTCTAGGAGTTTTCACTCCTTGTATATAGTCCGCTAGTAATGTTCTATTTGATGAACCCATTATTAATTCCTTCCAATTTCTTTCCAATGAGTATTGGATACATCCCATGATAATACAAGTACAGCACCTTCATAAGAATACCAGTCTCCGTTTAAATTAAGACCATTTCCGTTTTCTAATTTGATATAATCTAGGTCATTAGTCCCAAATAACCTTAAAGTCTGTCCGTCAATTGTACCTGCACTAATTTGTGGATTGGCTGTTACATTAACTTCACCACCTGCTGTATCGACGTATATATCTTCATCAATTCCAGCAGTTGTAGTAATTCCTCCGGCAGCAGTAATTGCGATAGGAGATCCAGAAGTTCCTGAAGTAATTCTACCTCCTCCACCAGATCCACCAATTGCTCTCCATCTAGAATCGGTTGTGTCGTAAAACATATAAAGACATGCAGTATCCGATAATATAATGTCATTTCCGGAACCTGTTACAATTCTATTTGCTGCTGTCGCAACACTAGATGATTCATTTTTAATTGTTATACTTACGCCGTTATCGTTAGTCAAAACGAAGAATAATGAACCAGAAGCTGGTGCAGTTATACCACCTATTTCATTTTGGAAAGTAGATACATTAGTTAATCTTTTTATATAAGTGGATGGTAGTGTTACGCTATCGGATGCTGCATAAAGTACGTCATCATTTTGTACTGCACCTTTTAGAGCAGCAGTAAAGTTATGTGTAGAATTTGAATTAATTTCACCTGTTCCATTTGGCGATAATTCTAAATCAGCATCACTAGCTGTTGCAATAGTTGAACCAGTTAATGATAAACTTGAATTTATTTTAAGTCCTGAAGAAGACTTCGATAAAGAAGTTCCATCAAGCTCTAAAGAGAACTCCGTACCAATTGCCTCAATACCTAGTCCGTCTGCCGTATATGCCCCAGCACCAGCAAATTGAGTAAAAGGTAAATTAGTAGAACCTAATGTTCCTCCAGAATTAGCAGTACAAACCCAACCAGAATCAGCATTAACGCTACCATCTTCAACGAAAACAAAAGCTGAAACTAGTTCAATAAAAGTATCCGCATCATTTGATCTAACTGGTGATCCTGATGCTTGAACAATATAAATACCGTTTTCTGCGCCGTCTGCTTGGTTTTTAATAAGCAATCTATTACCTGTTACAAGTGGCTGACCATCAATAGTATCACCATTGCTGAAATCAGAAAATAGTGTCCCTGGTCCAGTTGTAGCCAATCTTACAGAATCTTTGACTTTAAGTCCTTGAGCAACGCCATCAACGTATGCTTTATTTGTCAAATCACTTGTTGTAGAAGGAGTAGCAGAAGATGTGACTTTATTTGCCCCCATTACAAGATTACCAGTCATCGTATCGCCAGCTTTTGCGACTTTATCGGATGTCAGTGTATTAATTTGTGTTTGGATTGAACTTGTTACACCAGAAACGTAACCGAGTTCAGTTGATGTTACTGTACTAGCAGATAACTCACCAGAACCATCAGTTTCTACCACACGAGAAACAGTTAATGCTTCAAGTTTAGATAGTTCAATTGCTGCACTAGCTTTAATGTTATCGTTTTCGATATTAGTAATAGGATTGTTATCGGCATCAATGGATTTATTTATAAGAGTGTCCGTTGAATTATCAGTTACAACTTCTTCTAAGTTAGTTCCATCATGGTATTTTAATCTACCAGAAGCATCATCAACTTCCATTTCACCTTTTGCTGCAGCGTTACTGGATGTAGAGGGTATTAATCTTAACCCTTCAAAGAATTTTTTAAAGATATTCGACATTATTATTCCTTTTCGTTAGTTTTCGCGTAGAACGAAATAGTTCCAGAATAATCTGAACCAGCTAGTGTTGTAGTAGTAATTTGAACTTGTCCGGCAGTTGTGATGTTAAACGTAGCTTCGGTGGTAATGTTACCAATGTCGTCTTCTCTTTGCATATACCAACTTGTTGTAAAGTCGTCATACATAATATTTAGACGACCTTTCGCGTAAGTATTAGAAGATACGGTGGTTCGATATAAAGCATACTCTATAGTTATACTTCTAACTGACTCCGAATCAAAACTCAAATTGGGTATATTTAGATTAGCATTGGCGTTACTCGATAAAGTGTAAACTTGTGGTGGTACGTCGAAGTCACCAATTGCTGCACTTAAAGCAACTTCAACAGCCTCAGCAAACTGAATAACCGCTGGCGACCATGAAGGACTTGTTCCAGTATTTGGAAATGCTATCGGTGTATTTTGAATTGTAATAATGGGCATAGATACTCCTAAGTTATAGTTGTTAACCCTTTGGAATATATAGAAAATTTTAATCTATTTTAAAACCGTACACAAAATACCTTAAGTTACCGAATTAATTAGTTAAGTAGAAAATTTTAATCTATTTTAAAACTATTTTAAAACATTGAATAAATTAACCGAGCTTAAGTCTCATTTTACCAACATCCCATATCCGGTACAGTCCTTCTGTTTTAGCGTGATCACTTTCACTCATATCATCAGGGGTTCCGACTTTGGACTTCATTCTTGCTTGTTTTGGGATAATTAATGAATTCTTTGTGTCAATATAACAATAGTCAGGTTTCAGAATACCAACCAACTTCCACTGTTGATTTACCCAATTGTCTCCATTTGAAAATCTAAAGTCAATCCAAGTAATCAACGACCCTTCTCTTTTATATATATTAGTTGATATTTTACCCAATGCTCCCCTAAGATTAACATTATATTTAACGCAAAACCTAGAAAGAACTTTTTGTTTAAGATTTCTATGGTGATTTCCTATAGTACCAACAGCAAGTAGCTCGTCTTTCAAATATAACCCATATGCCTTTGTGAACCGACATTTACCAATTATGTGATATTTTTCAATAAATTCAGTCGCTTCTTCCTTTTTAACTTCTCGGAATTCACAATCTCTAGCATTTACCTTTATTTCATTTTTACCTAGTGCTGATCGTAAGAACGATTTCACTTGGAATTTTCTATTATCCCACTCATAATCGAATACCTGGATAAGTTTTAATCCTTTATTGAGACATGCTTTATATTTGTTATAATGATAATGTTTATCCATCTTCTTATTAGCTTCACTATGCCAATATGCTCCATTATATTCTATGGCAATGCTTTTCTCTTTAATAACAATATCCAACTCTTTGGGGTCAGCCCCTCCGATATATCCCTTATTAGCTACAATACCCAAGGATTCAACATAATCTCTTAAACTTTTCTCACCCTTTGATTCGAAATTGTTTAGATTAGCTTTAACTATCTTAGCGCGAATCTTGGGAGATTTTGATGGATTATCGTAACCGAATCGCTCTAAACAAGTTTCTTTTACTTTCTTCTGAACGGAAGGAACTTTCATTACATTATTAACGCCATACTTATCCATAAGCGATTGTTGATGATTTTCTACTATATCAACACTTTGCATCGGGTTTTCTACTCCCCAATTGCTCATTAATGTATCTTTTGATTTTTTTAGAAATTTTGGATTCTTTAGTGCATGTTTAACCCCATACTTTTTAAGCATAGTTGACTCAGCTTTTTGCCTAAATTCCTTTACTTGTGAGATACTATCTACTCCGTATTTTTCTTTAATGGTCTTTTGTTTGCGAATCTTAATTGATTCAGGGTGAGTGCTCGCGTTAGCCCTCTGAATGCCCTTAAACGAAGACTTGAACCTTCCGTGTGTCTCGTCTATAAATTCCAATATATCTTCTTTAGCGTAAACCTCGGCGTTATTATCTGATAATACTACACCATCTGGTAGCCAGTATTTACTTAAATCTTTTACTTTTTGTTTTGAACCTTTAGGTCTACCGTTTTTCATATACTTAGTATAACACAGATTAGTTAATCAGTCAAGTAGAGAACGCATTCGATTTTTGATAACCAAATAAAAAAACCCCGATAACCGAAGTTACCAGGGCTTTAAGTTTAACTATTTAGTTAATGATTACACTGAGTTAACGATGTTTTTGACCAAGGTATTTCTACCAGGAGCAACACAAAGCAACGCTTGGTCTGACCATAAACGTAACTCGTAACCAGCAGCATTCTCTAGTTCTCTGAAGAAGTCACCATCGAACGCAGGGCGCTTGAAAGTAATATCAGAAGAACCAATTCTTACCCAATCTTCTAGGCAAAGGATGTAAGCAAAGCCTTCCTTGACGTAGATTGAAGATTCAATTTCCATGTCAATGCTATTTGAGTAGAAGGTCAATTTCTTGGAACCTTGCTCTAGCTTAACTGGAGAGTAACTTTGGTCATACTGTCTAAGATCAGATTGCTCAGTAAGCAAATCAGCCCAAGTTCTAGGGTTAATAAGAACCAATACGTTAGAGTCAAGACCCTTTTCGATTGAACGAGAAACTGCTTTTTGGAGCTTATCGAAATCGAGAACGGCTGAACCTGCACTGTACTCATTACCTTTGAAAAGGTTGTAAGTAGCAGTATTGATGTTGAACAATGTACCAGTAGTGGTTAGGATTTTGTGAATTCCTGGGAACTCATTTCCGTAAGCACCTTTATGCCAAATTACATCAGTATTAACTACGCCAGCGGCTGCAGCGTCGGAATCGAGAGTTACTGTTCTTAGGTCCATATCAACGGAAACAACAGTGAAGTTACCTCTAGAGACAGTACCAGCAGCGTTACGAACTTCGATAGGCATACCTTCTGCGCCAGCCCAAATACCAGGAGCCCATTCAGCAGTGGCAATAGTCATGACAGTAGTTGTTGCACCAGTGGTAGCAGCATAACCGACTTGGCCATAAAGCATTTCGATCTCAAGTTTTTTAGTCAAAGATTGAAGCATGTTCTTTACAAGATACTTGGTAGCATCCATGAAAGATTGTTTCTCACCTTGAGCTGCACGAGAAGCTGCAGTGTAACCAAGAACGGATCTCAAAAGAACAGGATTACCCCTGATTTGAGCGTCTTTGATTGTACCAGAGATAGGTGCATTAAGGTTGAAAGCGTCGTCATCACTAGAAGCGAATGTTACGCCGTGTTCCATACCTAGGATTACTGGCTGATGGTCAGTTGTTATCGTAAGAGTTTTTTATCTCCTACTTCTTATAGTTTCCTATAAGGTCAGCATACATTTTCACGTTTTTGCGTGTCGGAAGCTCTTGCCCAGGTTATATTCTCTTTCGAGGTTCACTGAGTATGCGTTACGAAGTTCTTAGTTTATTACGCTAAGTTCCCCTCGGTATTACCTTTTAAGGCTTCACCGATACATCCCGATTTTTAAACAAACTTAAAGTGTAAGTTACCAGTAGTTTTTCTTTTACCAGTACAAACATTACTTATTTTAGAATACTGAAGACCTAATTTCTTAGCTGCTTCTCTTGCTGACTTATAGACTCTACCCGTTTCAATGCACATTACTGGCTTAGGTCGAATGATCTTTGCTTGATGTTCCGGACTGTTTTTTTGTCCTAAACGAGCTATTCGATTTTTAGCAGCATGTTCTTCTGAAACTTTTTTATTTCGCCTTTCTTCTGACCATTTGGTTTTTTGATCTTCGCTATGAAGATTGGAATAACCGTTGATCGATTTTGGTGAAACATTGAATCCGTTTACTCTAGTGTCATATTGATTAATCAACATTTCTTCTAGGATAACCGCCTGTTCTAATGTTAGATACTCAGTAACTTGTTCTATCTTGAAATGTCTTCGATTTAGTTTCTTTTTTGAAACGTGTTGCGAAAACCTTCTAGATAGTGGTTGACTTGTTAATCCAACATAGACAGTTTTATCGTCTTGTTTTTCTTTTATAAGATATACTTTATAGTTTTTCAAGGTATTGTTCCTGTTAGGATTCTACCGTTTAGTAGGGGTTTTAACCTACAATCTCCACCATTCTAGAGATTACCAGGCATTTTATCCTTAGCCATGAAATCGATTCGGTTAAGTAGCTTAACTCCGTCAGGAATCAGTTCTTTCATCTTATCTGCATAAGTTTCTTTGAAGAAACCGTTAAGGTTCCCTACTGTGTTATTTGGTGTACTAAATACGTTATTTGCGCCCATTTTAATTATTCCTTATTTATTATTCTGCAACTACATACTTAAGTAGAATTGCGTCATTAGCGGCTAGTGGAGCGGCTAGAGTTAGAGTTACTTGTGTACCTGATACGGCTTGGTTTGCTACAGCTACGATTGATACGCCAACAGAGTCGTCCACGTGAATTGCTGCAACTATTTTAGCAATGGTTTCCCCGAGTTGTATAATCGCAGTACTACCTGAAATTGAAACGACTTGGTTATCTGACAATTTTACACATACTTCTTGTACTTTAAGTTGTACTGATAAAACTTTGTCATCTTTTGATTGAAAAGACATATTATTTCTCCTATTTTAATTTTTTATAAATAATTTCAGCAATTTACGATACTGTGTTAATATTTTACTTGCTTCGTATTTCGGTATTCATGCCCTTTCGGTAACACAAAATCTATATAGTACTTTAGGTAAATATCCAACAAATCTTATAACTTACAGTTGTTAAAATTTCTCTTGACAACTGTAAATATTAATATTTACCAAAGAAATCCTTGTAGCTAGTTTTCTTATCTACTGGTTTTTCTTGAAGTTTTTTAGCAACTGAGCCAGTTTTCTGTTTAACTTTCTTTGCTCTAGCTTGCTCAAGCTTGCGTTTTCTAACTCGATTTAGCGTTTGCTCGCCAATAAGCTGCTCCAAACTATCTTCATCCATAGAACTAAACATTTCAGCAAATTCAGTCTTCATTTCATCTTGCATCAATTTAGCAATTTCATCGGGTCCGATATCAATTTTGTTATCAAGAGCAATAGACATATACTCAGCAATGCGTTTTACTGTATATTTGGTCTTAGGTAGGCTAGTTTGTTGTAAAGCTTTATCAAACAACATGTCATATCTTTCGATATCTGCTTGTCTACGTTGTTCAAATTCTTCATCTTTTCGCTTTTCTTCACGTTCTTTTTGCTCAGCACGAAGTTCTTCAATCTCAGCTCGTTTCTCTTCAAGCTCCAATTGTTCTGGGCTCTTTTCAGATCTAGCGATTTCTTCTTCGATAATTTCGGCAGCGAGCTTTTTAACATCAAGTCCGACCATCTCAGAAGCTAGTGCTTTCTTTGGATTAGTCTTTAATTGGTGAATAAAATCAGCTACATCGCGTTGTAGTTCACTAAACGATTGCGCACGTTTTTGTCCCATTTTAGCAAGTTGAAGTTGTCTTTTTAGGTATTCGTCGTCATTAGGGTCAAACTCTTCTTCAAATTCTTCACCATCGACCATTAGTTTTAGTTTTTTAAGTTGTTTCTCAAGCTTCTTAGCTTCAACGGGTTTTAGATTTTTAGCAGGAACTTGTTCACCGGAAACATCTAACTCTTCGCCTTCGACTTCTTCTGAATCTACTTCCTGTGATTCCACTTCGGTTGATTCTGACGCATCTGCGCCTGTATTTTCTTGTGGCATTTTTTCTCCTTTTACGATCCTATACGGGTACGTTTTTTTGGTTTTACAATCCGTTATTGGGTATGTAATAATAGTTGTTAACTACTTAATTTTTTTGCGTAAATTCTTAATTAACATATTTTCGTCTTTCATAGTCGCAACTGGAGGGCTAGACAAACCAGATCCATCTAGTTTCTCTAATTTTGCATCATTGGGCATTTTTGTATTATAATTATTGATTTTAACTTTAGTTAAGTCGGGATCTAATAATTCGTCTGCCGAAGCGGGGATGGTTTTCCCAGCCTTTTTCTGTTTTGCAAAAAATTCATCAAGACCTAAATATGAATCAGACATTTTTTCTTGTTCAGACAATATTTTTTTCTGTAAAGGACTAACTACTTCTGCTACATCAGGAACCTGTTTTCCTACATTAGTTGCTTCAACTAAATCGTCACCAAATTGTCCTGCTTTTAAAACTGCTTGTCTTTTCGGAAAAGCACCAGCTACATTCTTAATAGATCCAAGCATTCCAAGGGGATCAATCTTTAACGGCATATCAAGCTTTTTCATTTCACCTGTGTCATAATCGGGAAGCTGAACATCAAATGCTTTGTCATTAAATTCAGTAACGCCTTTATCGTATTGCTCCATTAATGTTTGTATAGCATTTGGAGTTTCTTTTACTTTTCCTGATTCGTTAGCAAACGGAGGTAACGGTGCTCCCTGTTCACTAGAAAGTTTAATTTCTGAATCATCGGGTACTTCTTGAACATTTTCAACTACTGGATCATTTTTAGATTCTTCTAGGAATTTCTTAACGTAAGGGTGAGTTAAGTAATCTCTTTTTATGATTTTATCGCTGGATAGATTATGTCCCATATTCCAAGCATATGCAGCTTGTTCTTCGTTATCGGTTTTACTCAAGACTCTTTCAGCAAGAGTTTTAGCTAAGCGCATTTCTAATTCAGGATCAGATTCAACATAAGCTTTCATGTCATCATGTTCCATAAGATCCAATGTCTCTAACTCTGAATCTATAGTTCCAGCAAGTCTTTCTCTATTAATAATCTCTTTAATAGTGTTTGGCATTAAACCGAACCGACCAGCAGCGGCTTGTCCTTTGTGGATACCACTTTCCATTGTTTTATGGTTAGTATTTTTACCACCAGAAGACTCAATCATGGAAATCTTCTTTAAAAAGTTATCTATATTTGACATATTATTTCTTAAATCTTTTATTTAGTCTAGAAAATAACGAAGGTTCTTTTTTCTTTTTATCGTCATTATCGTTTCCAGCAAATACATTACTCACTTTTTCCGCATATCCGCTATCTTTTTTTATTTGCTGTTTAGCTTTTTTGTTATAATCTTTCCACTTATCCATTTTATATTACTCCCAGTTAATTCGTTTATTATTCAAAAGCCACATTATATACAATTATACTCATATTAAATAGTTGTTAAGGCTACTCGCCTTCTCCCGCTAATACTGGTTTATTTTCAAATGGAGGTGGAGGGTTTGGTAGGCTAGGTACAATTCCCCCAGGATTACTAGTATTTCCAACATTTTCACCAGGTTGGATTGACCCTGCTTCTTGTTGTAGAACGTCTTGCATCCCACCAGCTTCACCTGGCCCAGTAGGCTGTTGTGGAGCGTTGGGGTCCATTGGTTGAGGCATCGGTTGAAGCGGTTCCTCATTGATCAATATTAATGTATCAGGATCTACAGTTCTTAGCATATCGATATGTTCTTGAATATGTTCATTAAGTCTCGCCATTAACTCGGGCTGTAGTCTAACTTCTGGATCAGAAGCAATTGACTTATGTTCCATAATATGAGTTTTATGTGCATCATAGATCTGAGCAAGAACTTCTTTACCATCAAGCAAGAATTCGTTTTCTTTCTTAATAAGCATAAGCTCCATTAGATCACCTTCAAACATCACATCAAGTCTACCAGTTTCTAATACTTGGAAATATTGTTGTGGTGTCTTAAACATCTTCATTTGAAGCATTTGGTCTGCCATTTCAACTCGCCCAGCCACAGTACGCGATAAAGCGTTACCTACGTCAACAATGACCCTGGATACGTTATTTACTTCTTCGCCAGTAAACTCCCTAAGAAGTGATTGTTTGTTTTTACCAACAATAGCGACTAATCTAGGAGTATGCGCAAAATCTTTTAAAATGTCAATAAGACCACTTCCGACATCTTCAATCAATTTAACATATCCCTTTTGGAATCCAGAAATAAACTGTAGTGCCATAGATTGAACCAAGGCCAATGATTGCGCTGATCGTAATGACGCTTCAGGATTACCCCTAGCAACAGAGTTAACCCCTGAGATAGTCTCAGCAGCTTGAACTAGCATATCTTGGAATTTAAACATTTCTTCTGGAGTAGACAAAAGTTGTAAAACTTGAGGCATTGCATCTCCTTCGATAATATTCAATCCACCAGCTAAGTTATTGACATTAATGTTAGCATTTCTAGGTACATAGATATTATGAACACCGAACGCGTTTTGATTGGTCATAATAGCACTGTTGATCGAATTCAAACATTGTTGAATGGGAAATACGTCAAACATCGGAGAATATCCATAAGATGTACCTAAAATTTCACTAGGTACGATTCTAAATACAGGAATTCGTCTATATGGAAGATCTATATCCATAAGAACCATGTCTGAGTCTAAAAATAGTAAATATCTACCATCAGGAACTGCTGCGCTTTTTTTATGGAAAAACTCATAAACTGCAACATCGTCGGACTTATCATTTGACCACATATCAATGGAATATCTATTCTCGTCCGATTTAGTTTTTAAACCTTTAATTCTATCAGCATATTCTGGGTATTTAGCAGCAAGGTTGTATTTGTTTTCATATTTTCTAACAAGAAGCCATTCATGGTTCCAAGATTCTTTAGTTCCATCAAAAACTACATCAAGTGGGGATAGATTACTAAACTCAATATCGCCATTGTATGCCATTTCACCAGTTTCGTCATCTACGTCAAATTCTTCACCAGCAGAAGCATTCCACTCAAGTTTAACATAACCAGAGCCTAAAACGATTGCCATCTTAGTTGCGTTATGAATTGCATCTTCTAATCCCTTTTCTCTCATGTAGTATTCCAAAATACCAACAGCAAGAGATGTTTGAGCTTGGGACTTATAATCGCTATTGATTGGTCTAGCGTCTAAAACTGGTCTATTTGAGGTAATCATCGTAAGCATGTGCTCACCGATGTTCCTAAAGTGATTAATCGGTAAGGAAGTAAACTCTCCTTGCTCACCAGTAAAGCTTACTTGATGGTCGTCATATGGATTATCACTATAAATACCGTGATACGCCTTCCACATCCTATAAATTTTAGTTAAGTATGCATTTGACTCCATTGCGCTAAAAAAGCTTCTAGCTCGCCCCAATAGGTCATTTGCACATACTTCTGGTTCCGCTGCTGCGAAATATACATTATCATCACTCATATTATTTCTTCCTTACTTTGAAGATTTTCTTATACATATCTAAGTTGTTATTTCCGTAAAAATTCGTCGGGTTAGCAACAAACAAATCTTGAGTATTCATACCATACGCCGCCGGATATGGGTTATTTGTCTTATTTAAAGAATTCTTCATATATATCAATGCATCACAGGCATCGTAATGCCCTTTGTCTACAGATCGAGCAAATAGGTGACTATCCTTACTTTTCCTCTTAACATGCGTCAAATGGTTAATTAACGTCACACAAGATGGATCAATAATAATCTTTTCCTGTAAAAGCATGATTCTTAAGTCATTTATTGAAGCTTCTTTGTTATCTTTCTTCGCAATGTTAAAAGTTATCTGATTTGCTGTATGTCGAGCGATTTCTTGGATAACTATGTAGTCAATGTCACTAACTCTAGCATATGGGCGCTTAATTTCCCCAGACATACTATTTTTCCACAATTTCTCTTCCATATGCATGATATCCTTAGAAAATTCGTCTAATCTCATGTCTTTTCCTTGTCTTACGATCTCTCTTTGGATGATAAGTTTACCTGCTCTAAAGTCATAAAAACCGAACAAAACGACAGTTAAATCCTTAAATCCAACGTCCATTGATACATAATTGTCAAAAAACGGAGGAATTGGCCATTCTTTTACGATTTTAGCCTTTAATTCTTCAGTAAACTCGGGAATTACTGAATTATCTGCATTTTTAATGATCTCACACATATATTCTCGTCTAAATGACTCGGTTTCCACTCCACCGGACTCATCAATACACTCTTGGAGCATTTCTTTACTCAACATAGGGTTATCATAGATCGTTTTAATGGTTAGTGTTTTATTTTCAGCAGCTTCTTCTAGAAAGTGCATGAATTCGTGATCAGAGTCTCTAGGTGGCGTTGTAGCGAGGATTAACTTGCCTCCAGTAAGTAGCATACTGGGCATTAGAATGGAGTTTACCATGTATTTTAGGTCGCTACACATACCGGCCTCATCGATAATAGACAAATGAGCATTACCGCCTCGTAATTTATCCCCATTACCTTTATCTGTACCAGCTAATTGTATTTCTGACCCATTTGGGAAATGCCATACCGAGTTTTTTGTACTAAATGATGGCTTAATATTAGGAGGACAGTCAGCAAGTATCTCGTGGAACAAAGGACGTAAGTTGGTTTCTACTTGTTTCTGTGTAGGAGCTAAAAACTTAACGATCCTTCCATCAGACTTTAAACATTCCTCAATAGCAGTACAAACGAGTGCGTATGTTTTTCCTGAACGACGACTTAATAGCCATACTGATCGTTTTTTATCAGTTCCATGAAATAACTTATACAATTGCTTCTGGTTTTCGTGTAATTTCCATTGGAGATTACCTCTATGCCAGAGTTCATTGATAATATCTCGCTTACTTAGCTTTTTTGTCATCGTTTTCTTCTAATTGTTTAAGTAAATCGTCATTTGCTAATGATTTCAACTCTTTAGCGTTTTTTCTAGTGTTTTTTCCGTCACCATTTAAGATTTTTGAGTAAATTTCTACTTTTCTAGCTTCTTCTAGTGTTAATTCACACTTAGATGCCCTATCTCCTAGAATAGCCAACTGAAACTTACAAATAAGCTCCTGACCATCTTCGTCATCCAGGTTAAGTATTATCCCAGATTCACTAACGGAAGCACCTAGCCCATTTTTTATCTTACTTTCCTGAGCTTGTTGCTCAAGAGCTTTAATTTTCTTATTAAGATTGGTGATTTCCTTTTGTTGTGATTCACAAAGCATTTTTAAGTACTCAGGATCATTTAAGGTATCTCCTAATTTCTTAGCTACCGAATCCGAAGCCACTAGGTTTACCCTTTACTGTATTTGCCATCTTAACCGAAGACAAGTGTTGTCTATTTTCGGCAATCTTCATGTCCTGGTCTTCAAATTTTCTATCATATTCTTCAAACTTTGCAGAAAGCTCATCAAGTTTTTCGTCCTTTACCTTATGTTGGTAAAAAAACGATAATGCAGAAAGAACCAAAACCACACCAATGTCTTGCCAAGTCGGACTTAATACCAAAATTTTACAGAAATAAACACCTAACGCGCCCAAAGGCAAATACTTTACATCAATTTTCATCATATATTCCTTTAACTACTTAAAACTAAAAGGTATTTCAACGTAAACCACTATTTCCTTTGTATATTGTCTCAATAGAGACTGTTGGTGTTGTATTAACCTATTAAGTATAGTTGTTAAGAAATATATAAACTTTGTAACAACTATATATATGTGTTTAATGGAATTTTTTAAATTATTTACAAAAAAACCCAAGAAAATAGAGGCAAAAATGGATGAAGTAAACGATACCCCGATGATATCAATAAAAGATTATTTAACTGCTGGTGGAGATTACCCAGACAGAGCAAATCATCCAGAATTAACGGAGGAACATAAAGAAAATGCTAAAGAATTACTTAAACGCGTAGAAGCTTTATTAAAAGAACTTGGTATAGATAGCGTTAAATTAACTTCTGGCTGGAGGCCAGTTGGCGTTAAAGGTGGGGCAGTTAAATCTGCACACATGGAAGGTAAGGCTATTGATATTTTTGATGACAGATATCAAACTCTCGCAAAAAGAGTTACTTTAGAGTTACTAGTTAAGTATGATCTATACAGAGAAGATTATGATGACACGAGAGGACAATGGTCTAACTGGGTTCACTTACAATCTCGCCCAACAAAATCAGGTAAGAGAATATTCAAACCTTAATATCAGATATACTGTTATAAAATTTTCTTAGGTCTATGTTGATAGGTAGTTTATTACTATCTTCTATTTCGAACCACTCAAGAAGTATTGATCTTAAGTCAACTATACCTTTTCTAATATAATCTAGTTCGACATCGTGTAGATTAGAATATACTAATCTTTGTTTCTCATCTTTAATTATGACAACAGCTTCACCGAGTTTGTGTAGATAATTTGAAGACAAGCACATATCTTCTAATGCGAGATTAAGTAATACTTTTTTCCTATGAATCTCACGAGGGTCCATTAGTTAATGGTTCCGTCGGTATCCGACAATGCGTATTCTACCATTTTTTTATAAAGCATATCTCTAAGTTCATCATCAGTTAAATCGAACCATTTGATTACTAGTGCGTGCATTATTCTATCGTTCATTGCTTTATTTAAAATAACTTCAGCCATTACTTTAGGGATACCATAAATTTCCATATAATCTGCCATAAAATTTACTTCGGTTAGATTCATTTACAAATAGCCTCTGCATGAGAAGTCATCTGGTCTATCATAGTTTCAGTAGTCTTAGGGTATAGAGTAGGATACATATAGTCACTAGGAATGTTGTTATGTGGAATATTGTAAAGACAATGTTCTAACTCATGGGCAATTAATTGTAGCTTATCTGACTCATCAAGATTGTTAAACCAATACCCAGAATCGATTCTTATGTGCATCCTGCCGCTAATATACTTAGTGCAAGTACCCAATTGGTCAACGGGAACCAACGATTCGAATGTTACAGTAAGTTTAGATAAATTAACATCACATCCTGCTTTTTTAAATATGTTAGTATATTGGGTTATGTATCGAGAAAATCCTGGATCTATATAACTACTAGAACTACAACTTGTTAATAGAAGTAGAGCGGTTAGGTATTTCATGATTCACTTTTTTCTTTACTTCTTTTATCTGATATACTCTTAGCCATTTTCTTTTTATGACACTGAGGACACCTTAAGCCGTTCCAAAGAAGATTGTTTATATCTCTCCAGCGTTTGTCTTTACCATTAAACTTACCGTCAAGGATTCGAGTTTTATATTCCCCACACCCTTTACATTGTTTTGTTTCAACAACTGCATCTCTTAAATCTAATTCTTTTTTACTCATATTAATTCTCTTCTCGATTTTTATCGACGTTATAAACCCAACTATCGCCATCTTTAGTTAAAGTGATCAGGACTTCATTTTTAAAATTAAGACCACACTTAGTTGAATCCGCTGAAAAAAGTTTAGCCATTAGTGCAAACTTGGAATGTTTTACTAGGTCGTTACACGTTGATAATTTTCCTATAGAGTTGCCAACAAATGACGATATTGCTACAAGTAATGATAGTACTATAATATACATATTAATATCCTTTAAGTAAGTTGTTGATGTATTTGACAGGGACAATATAACTATATCCGTATTGGTTACCAGCAAAGAGAACACCAACAACGCGACCGAAATTGTTAACTGTTGGAGATCCGCTATTGCCTGGTGCAGCTTTGGCAGTTACCATATATGATGCTCTTTTATGTGTACACACCAAATATTGAAAAAATGGAATAGGGTCTACGTTATCAAGGCATTTATTGTCAGTAGCTAAATACGGAATTAGAATTAATTGTTTACCCACAATCTTACCTTTCGTGATAACCGAACCAACGAGTAGTGGATTTCCTACAATATACACATCATCATTGGGTGCGTTTGAATCATTACTAATACTTAGAGCGGGAAGTCCTGGTACTACACTTAACAGACATAAATCATTTTGATCATAGATTTCAATAACTTGAATCTTTACTAGGGTCCCATCAGGTTTCTTAGCCCAAGGCGTAGATCCAACCGCTTCACACACGTGCTGGTTAGTAATCGTGTATTTCTGACCACTTGGCGCTTTTACTACAAATCCAGTTCCGCCTCCGCCGTGTTCTGCCAATATCTGAACTACGCTATCATTGGTTGAATCCCTCAACCAGTTCTCATGCATCTTAGGGGCAGATACTCCAACAACAAGAGCTAGCGCAGATGCTACCCCGACTTTCGACACAAACTTCAATAAACTCATTAACATCCTATATTTCTCCTAAACTTTCTTGTATTTCTATAGTTGTTAATTTTTATAGATACTCAGTCTCAGACCAACGAAACAATAAAAGCTATAATTAGCAAAATTAACATAAGATATTTGAAGATAATAAACCAGTCTTGTTGCTTTGGTAATAAATCTTCTTCCTTTGGACTACTGAGTATAGCTCTATAAACTTCAGATATTTCAGATTGTTGTTGAATTAGTTGGGAAATTGTACACTCTTGTGTTCGACATAGGTCATAATAGCTCTGGCGTTGTCTACGTGCTTCAGCAATTTCTAGCAACAAAAGGTCATGGGAACCACTAAGAACCTGAAGTACGTTATTCCTTTTAAGAACAGTTTTATCCATCTCACGAAGTTTCCTTTTACGAGATGCTGCTTTCTTTGTCATGCAACCTAATCTAGCCGTAAGTCTTTCAACTTCTTCTAGTTTGAAATCAAGTAATTCTTTCATATTATTGTTCATTTATTCCACACTCTCGTCGGTTTTTGTTTTAAATTTAGTAATACAATCTAATGTATTTTTCAATACAACGATGTCGTTTTCTAATTTTTCAATGTATTCCTTTTCTTTGGATACCAATTTAACTTGTTGTCGTACTGCCATTTTTCTATCACCAGTAATCGGATCTAATTCACTAACAATAGAAGGGCTTTCTGATTCTATAACAAGTATACCACGATTAACCAACCAACTTAATTGTTGTGTAATTTGTTCATCAATAAGTTTATTATGTTGATGCATTAACTCACCAATCATTTCACTAGCTTCTTTAATTACCATTTATTCAACCTTTCCTAATCTATCTAATCCCAAAAGACTTTTCTCTAGTTCCAACTGGTAGTGCATGTTCTGATATCTACAACTAGACCTAACGTCACGCATAGCGTCCTTCGGCCCAGAATACTTCTTAGGTCTACGATACATATCTAACTTAATAGTTATCATAAAACCTTCAATGCATCCAGAATAATGACTAGCTACTTTATTGTCTACAAGCGATTGCGTATCTAGCTTTGTTGTACAGCCAACCATCCCTAGTACTATTAGAAGTATCCCTAACCATATTAAAAGGTATTTTGTATCTCGTATCATTTTTTACCCAACTTATTCAAAATAGTTTCACCTATAAAAAAAAGAGCAGATGTCACCACAAACCCCATAACAAAAGAAAATATAAATATCATTAAGTACATAAGTTCATTATACCATAAGTTTCTATATAGGTCAAGTATTATTTAGTATATAATAACAAACAATAAAATTAAAAGAATTATTGCAACTATTTTGCGCATAATCCCACTAACGCCATAGTTGGATGAAGGGAGTAGCTTCGTTACTATGTCCTGCTGGTCGGGGACACCTTTCACAAAAGAACCGTCCTTCATCCACGTCATTTTGATAAAATGGTCCCATCTACCCCCTGTGTTCAGCATAGCCCCTTGGATTGGATATCTTCCATTCCCGTCAGTGGCATATATTTTGACAACTTTTCCATCCCGAGTTTTGTATTCTTTTCCGACTTCAATTTTTTTCATATCTACTCCCTATATGCTGATCCGACAAAAAAAAGACCTATCGACATCATGACCAGAATCCAAGCCGATAACAACCATGGACTAGCTGCCTCTGCTGTTCCGGCCAAGCCATTAACGGCAGCAAGAGCAAGGCTCCCTGCTAGCACTGTCAATATCGATGATAAAATAAGATATAGTTTTTTCATTTTGTCTCCTCGAAGTTTAATGGAATAAAATCATATTTAAACTTCTTAACTTTACCGCATTTCTTGCAACCCCATGTACTAGTATTCAGCTGCCAATTCTTCAAACCAACTCCACGGATAAAAAAAATATCGGGCATATAATAATAGTCGTTTATCCAATAATGCATACATAGGAGTCTTCTGAAAAAAGTTTTCATTTTATCCCCTTTAGCGCAGCTAACGCTTCTCTAGCTCGATCTCCACCGCGAGTCTCTGCTACGATGTGACAGCAGGTTTCGAAAGTGTCTTCCGGCTGACAAGCTCCCCACACGTCATCTTCGTCTGCATAAAACTCCAAAGCCTCAACACAGTCTAAAAGCTTGAGCACCATTTCGGGTGAGAATGTGGCGATGTGTTTGGCGTCAAACTGGCTACGCAAACTGGCTACGCAAAGATTGAGTTCCGACTGATAAATAACTTCCTCCCCAGCATAAACGTGCACGTGCTCCCAAGGTCCAGGCGTTGCTGCAATAGCGATTTCTCGCAGTTTTTCTAGTTTCATTTTGTTTCCTTTTCTTTGTAGTCATATCTACGTTCAGCCACTTTAAGTCCATCACAGTTAAACTCAGTTGTGAACTTCCATCGGTGCCCACAAAAACAAAAGTAGTATTTTGTCTCCGTACAACTTCCATCCCAATTCCTCTGTGTAAACTGAGATTCTAATGCCCTTGCCCACTCGCGCCATATCTCAACACTCGGCACGTCATAATCCCATTTCTTACCCATGAACGAAAGGCCGTAAGGCGGATCGGTCACGATTGAATCGACTGAGTTGTCGGCCATGGTTGAGAGCACCGAGAGGCAATCTCCTAGTGTTAATATCATTCTGTCTCCTTTAGCGCAGCTAGCGCTTCCCTTGCCTTGGCTCCGAGGTCGCTATCGATTTCGCTTACAGTGACACCGTGGGAGTTTAAGTCATAATCGTAGTTTGATTGATCCGCATAGAACTTCAAAGCCTCAGCCAACATATTGCAGCGTTCCCGCTCATCTTTCCATAAGGTTTTTAGAATTTGTATCTCGCGGCACCTTTCGCTTAGCTCCTCAGTGGCTTCAATATAACGTCTTTGTAGCTCGTCAAGATTAGCTAAAGCTCCGTTGAATCTTGTGTCGGTGGTGCTCATAACAAATCCACCCACATATCCCACATATAGAGGAGCGCATAAAGCGCAAAAGATGCAGTCAAGAAAAACGATGTATAGCCACTATTTGCCCACAATTCACAGAAGGCCGCGATTGTAATTACTGTGATTACTGTGATTAAAAAAAGTATAAAGATCACAGCCAGCCACCAAACTCGTATGTGCCAATAGCGTGCTCATGCCATTTACCGTGCTTAAAGTGCATCCATTGCGATTGAGCGCCTTGATCGTAGAACCATGCGCCACCGTTAGGCATCGTGATTCTCGGCTCAAAGAAGTCCAATGAGTCTTCAACGCAAAACCAAAGAGCAGGGCGCCGTTTTAATTGTTTCAATGTTGGTGTTTTCATACTTCATATTCTCCCTTAAGCTCTACGCAAGCGACGCGGATATCCGTCGCATAGTTGTCTGCTAGTTTCTTTGATCTATACCAGACATTATCTCCATTAGGATAAATATTCATCCATACGCAAACTTCAACCTTTACCTTCGGTCGCTCGACTAGGGTTAGGACTGGGTGCGTGTGGAGTTCTTCGTATGTCCCGTCTTTATAAAATGAAAAAAAAGTATCCCCAATATCAAATCGTAAAAGCTCTAAGGACGAGCTATTCTTGAGCGTGAAAATCTTGTCTCCGAAAAAAGTACACTTCACTCGGTCACCTGCCTTAAATTCAAACTCACTCATTTTGTCTTTCTCCTTATATTCATCACGTCTTTGATGGATTTGTTGGAATCCCTCTAAGTACCCAGCACGAAGATTTTCAATGCAACTCTGACCCTCAGGACTCCAATCATCTCGACCTATGGGTACATCGTAATCGGGGTATGC
>Ga0209390_10004635_pt1 | contig 20434 bp, 19 predicted proteins | sample BON01_FD_187212 | JGI IMG/M metagenome (GOLD analysis project Ga0209390, IMG submission 187212) | Freshwater microbial communities from Lake Bonney liftoff mats and glacier meltwater in Antarctica - BON-01 (SPAdes) (version 2) | ecosystem: Environmental > Aquatic > Freshwater > Ice > Glacier...
AACCAAATCAGCCACGGCCTCGGGATCAACCTTGGCCAGGGCAATGAGTTCTTCTCGGGTGGGACGCTGCACGGGGATTCCTACGGAGACCGGATACTTAAACTTTCTTAAGGACCTGAATAGTTACGGGAAAGCAGTCCCATGCTTCGGCCATCTTGGAATTGAGGAGGGGTCCGGGGTTGCGATTTGAGAAGTGGCGGGGCCTCGGCGGGCAGGAATTCGGAGGCGGGGAGGAATCAAGCAATCGCGAGATTGGGATCGATGCCAATTGAGAGATCATCGGCCTCACGATTTTCTGAAGCAAGAAGCCCGGCAAAGGCAATCATGGCGGCGTTGTCGGTGGTGAACGCCGGGGGTGTCAGGAGCAGTTCGACTTCATCATTGTCAGCAGCCGTTTGCAGGCTGTTCTGGAGGGCTTTGTTGCAGGCGACTCCACCGGACAGGGTGAGGGTTTTGTGTCCCGATTCGTGTGCGGCGAGAATCGTTTTTTTGACGAGGGAATCGATGACGGCTTCCTGGAAGGAGGCACAAATGTCGGCGAGGTGGGCTTCGCGATTCTCGAGTTTTTGAAGCTGGTAAAGGACGGCGGTTTTTAAGCCGGAAAAGGAGAAGTTCAGGGGAGTCTCTTTGAGGACCGCGCGGGGAAAGCGGAAGGCTTTTGGGTTTCCCTGGCGAGCGTGCTTTTCGATCTCCGGCCCGCCAGGATAAGGGAAATTGAGCATGCGCCCGACCTTGTCGAACGCTTCGCCTGCGGCATCGTCGATGGTGCGGCCAAGAATGTTGTATTTCCCAAACCCTTGCACGTCGATCAGGAGAGTGTGGCCACCGGACACGATAAGGCCGAGATGAGGAATGATCTTTCCTGCGGTGAGGAAAGGAGAGAGGAGGTGGCCCTCCATGTGATTGACTCCGTAAAAGGGCTTTCCGGTCGCGACGGCGAGGCCTTTGGCGTAGGCGAGTCCGACGAGAAGGGAGGAGGCGAGGCCCGGTCCGCGCGTCGCGGCAAAGGTGTCGATGTCATTGAGAGTCACTCCGGCATCGGCAAGTGCTTCCTCCACAAGAGGCCTGATGCGCTGGGCGTGGTTGCGACAAGCGACCTCGGGAACAACCCCTCCGAATTCGCGATGGATCTCGATTTGTGACGAGATGAGAGAGGTCAACAGGGTGACGCCGGTTTCTTCACGACGAATGATGGCGACGGCGGTTTCGTCGCAAGATGATTCAATGGCCAGCAGCAGTGACATGATGGACTAGGTTGCGGGCGCGATTTTTTGTAAGCCGAGGGCAGCCAGCGCAAGGAGCGGGCAGATCACCCAGAAGGCCGGGTGGGGGGCGATCGCGAAAACGAGAAGGAAATCCACGAGCGGGATTGCGGCGAGGGTCCGCGAGACAAACTGGCCGACATTGTGATTAGATCTAAGTTGGCGGACTGTGAAGGCGAGGACGACGACAAAGAGGGTGAGGGGGATTAGAGCCATCCCATTTTGGTTGGCTATCAAGGGACCGGAAATGAAGACGATGGGAGAGCAAAGACAAAGGATGGGGAATGTTTTTTGAACATCTGAAACAGGAGTCTTCGAGGTTTCAGCGCGCGCCGTGAGCGAAATCCCCAGAATGTAACCTCCGAGTCCGATCGCAAGAATGATGAAGATCGAAAGATGGTGCTGGAAGTGGGTCCAAGGGAGGATACTTAAGGCTGCCAGTGGATAAATGAGAGCCCGTGCACCCGCCATGAAGACGAAGCTGATCGGGTGAACCTTATGCCACTTTGTGTAGGCCAGAATGCACATCACGATGCCCGCCGCGCTGTATCCTGAGGCGGGAGTCACGGCGAAACTCAGGCAGACTCCAAGGAGCATCAAGATCACCGCAAACTTTAAGATGGTGCCTCGTTTCCATCGACCGGATGGGATGGGACGGTCGGGGCGGGTTTTTTGATCGAAGTCGAGATCATGCCAGTCGTTGAAGAAGCATCCCCCGAGATACAGGCAGGAAAGGGCGATTCCAATCAGCGCCATGTGAATTGGATAGATCTCGGGCTTGAAGACAGCCCAGCCGATCAGAGCGCCAAGCAAACCGTTTGACCAAACCGTGGGGAGGTTGGCGAAGCGACTCATCGCGAGGAGGTCGATGACTTTTTGCCGGGTCATGAGCGTTTTTAGGCGGCGACGAAGGGAGTCACGAATGCTTCCTCAAAGGTGTAAATCTCGGAGAAGTCGTCGAGTGAGTCGGAGTCCTGTTTTCCGAAGACACCATGTTCGATAAACAGGAAGACGATCTCGCCCACATTGCGGCAGTTTTTGATTCCCCAATCTTCCAACAGGGTCCAGGTCATGGGACCATACTCCCGGACCGCATAGTCGCGAAAGCCGGTGAGGAACTCACGCCCGGTGACATGACGCTTCTCGCCCAGGCGTTCCTTTGCGAGGCGTTCGACGGTAAAGTCGAGAGCCTCGCGGACCAGAAAGTAGGCTCCGGGTTGAAATCTGGAATCACTTTCAAGGATGGTGGCAACGGCGCTTTCGAGTTGAATGGGCTGCATGGGATGGTCTTTGACTGGGATTTTAAAAAGCCCGCTGACCTTGCGATCAGCGGGCTGAAAATTACATCGGTAATTCGATGAAGCCTTCCAGCTTCCGGATGCGGGTCGGGTGCCGCATTTTCCGGAGGGCTTTCGCCTCGATCTGACGAATGCGCTCACGGGTCACCTGGAACTGGCGGCCCACTTCTTCGAGAGTGCGGGAGTAGCCGTCCTTCAGGCCAAAGCGCTGTTCGAGAACTTCGCGCTCACGTTCGGTCAGGGTATCGAGGACTTCGATGATCTTGTCCTTCAGCATCGCAAAACCGGCCTCTTCCATCGGGTTCTCGGCGGACTTGTCCTCGATGAAGTCACCGAAGGAGGTGTCGTCGGAATCACCGACCGGTGCCTGCAGGGAAATGGGCTGCTGGGCCATTTTGAGAACGGCGCGGACGCGCTCGACAGGAAGGTGGATTTCCTCGGCAATTTCGTCCGGAGTCGGTTCCCGACCGTATTCCTGCACCAACTGTTTTTGCACCCGCATGAGCTTGTTGATGGTCTCGATCATGTGGACCGGAATCCGGATCGTGCGGGCCTGGTCGGCAATCGAACGGGTAATGGCCTGGCGGATCCACCAGGTGGCATAGGTCGAAAATTTATACCCACGACGGTATTCGAATTTCTCCACCGCCTTCATGAGGCCCATGTTGCCTTCTTGAATGAGGTCGAGGAAAGAGAGTCCCCGGTTGGTGTATTTCTTGGCGATGGAAATGACGAGACGCAGGTTGGCCTCGACCATTTCGGTCTTGGCCTTGAGGGCCTTGGTCATCCAGATGCTGAGGTGCTTGTTCGTTTCCTCGAACTCCTCGACGCCGTGCCAGGCTTCGAGGGTCAACTCCTTGATGGCAGTTTCAGCTTCGTCGCCCTTCTTGCGGGAGTATTTCCAAATCTTTTCCTGGTGCGCTGCGACGACATCACAGAAGTCCTCGATCACTTTTTGCTTAAAGTAAAAGCGGGTGTAGAGGCGGGCGATGGATTGCAGATTCTTGGAGAGAGTATCCTCAAGCTTTTTCTTTCCTCGGGGAGCTTTGGAAGAGAGCTTCTTCACGATCGCGGTCGTCTCTTCGTGGAGAATACGGACCTGGTCGCAATGTTTCGGGAGTGCCTTCATGTAGCGCTCACGGCTCTCAATTTTCTTGTCGAGGATGACGCGGTCGAAACGCTCTTTGCCACGCATCAGCTTGTCCGCGAGGGCGAGATAGCCATCGGCGGTGAAACCGAAGAGGTGAAGATACTTCTGAACCTCGATTTCGGCATCCTCGATCCGCTTTGAAATTTCAACTTCCTGCTCACGGGTCAGAAGGGGGACCTGCCCCATCTGCTTGAGATACATGCGAACGGGGTCATCGAGGATATCGAGCTTTTGGTCCTTGGTTTCCTCTTCTCCGTCGAGATCTCCTTTTTTCTTATCCTTGAAACGATCAACCTCGGATGCGTCGATGATGTCGAACTCCATTTGGCGGAGGCGGTCGAGAATGGCAGTGATGTCCTGTTCTTCGACGAGATTGTTCGGGAGGATTTCGTGAATGTCGTCGTAAGTGAGATATTCCTGCTCCTTGGCAAGCTTGATCAGTTCGCGGATCTTTTCCTGGATTTCAGGGGTGTCGATCCGGTTCTTGGGAACCTTCGCTGCCGACTCCTGGGCTTTGGTCGCTTCTTTTTTGACGGTGTTTTTCTTGGGTGCGGCCTTTTTGGCAGTCTTCTTTGCGGGAGTCTTTTTGGCAGGGGCTTTCTTCACAGCTTTCTCAGCGGTCTTCTTCGCCGGAGCCTTCTTCACAGCTTCTTCGGCTGGAGCCTTTTGAGCTGCTTTTTTTGCAGGAGTTTTCTTTTTTGCCATGATGGGGAAATTGAGATCGTTCAAGGGGTCGGACACACCTCACCTAGGATAGGTTCAGCAGGGGGACCTGCGGAAACGCTTTTGTTTGTGACGAAAGCGATTTGGTCAAGATTTTTTCGGGGTGTAAGTGGCTGAAATGCCACCTCAATCACCTTTTTCGAGGTCTTCCCTCGAAAAGTGATATTTTTTGGCACAGCGGGGACACTGGATATTTAAGATTTCCTGGTCTCCGAAAAGCTCTTCCGGCTTCTCTTTCCAGGCCCGCAAGGTCGGCGCGATTCTCTCCAGCGAGCATCCACAGTTGAACCTGAATTTACGGATTTCCAAAACGTTGGTTTTCTCGGCTTCGCTGATTTTGGCGACGTCCTCTGCGGTCAGCGCATTGAGCCATTCTTCGTCGAAATCCGGTTGGGCGGCCACGAGGGCGTAGGTGTCATCGGGAAGGCGGAAAGCGCGTCCGGGACGTTGCTCCGATTGGTCGTAAAAGTGCCGGATCCACTCGAGAGGATTCGAGGTCTCGACCTCGATGGTCGAGAGGCGGGGCGTTGCTCCGGAAACGGTCGTTTGGGAGTAGAGGAAATTCCGGTCCGGTTCTCTCACGTCTTCGGTAAAGACCCGGCCGATGATGTATTCCTGAGTGGAGGACCCGGTCGCGAAGAAGTTGACGCGGGGAGCGCGGAGGTTCGCGGTCCAGGCAATGGTCTCAGCCCAGGGGCGGGCGGTGATGTGAAGGGTCAAGACGGCAAGGAGATCCTTCATCGGGGTGTCCAGGCTTTCGGGGTGGCGTTCCCCGAGGTCCATCAGATGAAGGTAGTAATCCGTGAAAATGGGGGTGAAGTCGCCTTTAAGAAGCAGGCAGTTGCGCCCGCGGACGAAAATGGATTCGATTTGGGTGAATTCTGCGACTGGTTCGGGCATCGTAATTAAAGAAGGTGGGACGCTTGCTCGTCGCGGTCTGCTTGGAGCCTCTCCCGAGCGATAGATAGGTAAGCCTGATCAATCTCAAATCCAGTAAAATTCGCGATCTTCATTCGCTGGGCTGCCATTGCCGAGGTCCCGATCCCGAGGAAAGGGTCCAGCAAGTGCTTGGTTTCGTCGATCCCATGGAGCCTGATGCACTGCTCGACCAGTCCGACAGGGAAGGTCGCGGGGTGGGGACGGTCCTTGTCCCGGGATTTGATGGTGTCATAGGGAATGAACCAGTTGTTGCCCCGGCAACGTTTGTCCTGACCGTCGGTGTGTCCCCATCGGGCAATGTTGGATTTGTCGGCATATTCGACCCCGGCAGCGCGGCGCTCGAGGGGAACCGTTCCCAATTTGGTCAGGTGAAAAACGTATTCGTGGCAATCGTTGACGTAGCGTTTCGAGTTGATCGGTTTGAAATGCCCGGCCGAGATCGTTTCACCCTGCCTGGTCTCGATCGAGATCGATTTGATCCAGTGAAAGGTATTTTGAAGGGTGAACCCGGGCCCGCCTTCGGTGAAGGCGAGAATGAGCTGGTGGGGAAGGAGCGGGTTTGAGGGAGCGGCGCCAATGTTGAGGAAGAACGAAGCGTTGTCAGTCATCACCCGTTTAACCTCCATAGCCCACCCCCGGCACCACTCGATGAATTCCGAACGGTTCGAGGTGTCGTCATAGTTGCCATAATCAATTCCAAGGTTATACGGCGGAGAGGTGACGACGAGATCGACCGATGCGGCTGGCATGGTTTTCATTCCCGCGAGGCAGTCTTGATGGTGAAGGTTGGACACGCTGGAGTGTCACCACGGGTCCTGAAGATGAAAAGATCAGCTTTTTAAAAATCAGGATGGAGCATGGAGTTCGATCCCTGCAGGATGCCCGCGCCTCCTTTGGCGCGGAGGTTGACGAGCATATCAAGCAGGGACGTCCCGCCCTGTTGGTCGGAACCTTCTTCGATCAGTTCGACCACTTCGCGACTCACGACCTGATGAATTCGCCGGTGTTTCCCGCCACCGGACAGGCTCATTTTAAAATGTCCCACCTCGTTTCCGTGATCGCTGAGGGCGGTGGCGACCTGTTTGCCGATTTCGAGAAGCCATTCGCCGGAATCACTTTGCAAGGTGACTTCGGCTTCCAGCTTCACCCAGCCGAGCATGGCTTCGCTTTTGCCATATCTGGGCTGGTGTTCCTTCGTTCCGAAACTATGACGGGCCGGACAACCTTTCAAAAAATGAATCACCCCATTCTGGCCATCGACCACGGCGAGGCCCGCATCGGCCTTGCTGCGACCGATGAATTCGGGATCGGGGTTCATCCGGTCGAGACCATTGATTGTCGCAGGACGGAAATTATTCCCCGCATTCTGGAAGTGATCGCCGAACGGAAAATCCAAAGCGTCATCCTCGGCCTGCCGCTCCGCATGGACGGCTCGGAGGGGACCAGTTCCACCAAGGTCCGGAAGTTTGGAAAGGAACTCAAGGGACATTTGCGAGGTCTCCCGCTGACCTTTGTCGATGAACGCTTCACCACGATGACCGCTGCCGGGAAACTTCGCGAAGCGGGTAAAAATGCGAAGAAACAAAAGAGTATCATCGATCAGGCCGCCGCCCTTGAAATCCTCAAGGACCACCTCGGTTGGTAACGATGCATCTCAAACTGGCAATCGCCGACGTTCGCGAAATCACGCGGGCCGACTTCGGAGGTCTCGAAAACGGCTACCTCGTCACCTTCCCCGGAAACGGGTTCCGGGACAACCTAGACGACCTTTCCTTCTTGAAGGACCGGGCAAATATTCATCTTCATGATCTCGATTCAGAAGGAGACCACTGCTGGATATGAAAATTGGATCGTTACGACGTTCTCATCCGGGATGACTTACAAGAAATCAGCAATTATGGTGACGACGGCGCCCGTTCGTTTGATCGCACTGTTCAAGCTCCTTTGACTTGAAGTGGAGACAGATTTTTTCAAACAATTGTTTGAAAAATGTCGAAGGTAGATTAAACGACTGTTTGAAAGTCATGAGCGCTGCGCCTAAAATCGTTACTGGAACCAAGGAAGCCTTAATTGAGGCTGCCTTGATCCTGTTTGCTGAGAAGGGGTTTGAGGTCGTTTCGATTCGCGATATTACGGGGAGGGCAGGGGCCAATGTCGCTTCCGTGAAGTATCATTTCGGATCCCGCGAAAATCTGATTGATGCCGTGGTGGCTCGATTGGTGACGCCGGTGAACAGGGAGCGGATTCGCCGGATCGATGATCTTGAGGCCGTCGGGGGAGGGGCAGGGGTGAGACAATTGTTGGAGGCGCTTTTCGAACCCTTGCTTCTGCAAATTAGAAAGAGTCCGGTGAGCGAGAAGCTCTTTTGTAAACTGATGGGGCGGATTGTAGGGGAGCGTCCCTATGAATTTCCCGAGGTCATTATGGCGCAGTTCCGGCAGATTGCGGAGCGCTTCCTCCCAAAATTTATGGAAGCCGTTCCGGGGCTGACCAGGGAGGCGGCGCTCTGGAAGATTCATTTCTCCTTTGGCGTCCTTTCCAGCACGCTGATGCATGGCGAGCTTTTGAAACAAATCTCTGCGGGAACGGTTGGGGACGAAGATCTTGAAATTACTTTTACCCGTATCATCGACTATTGCGAGGCGGGCTTCTCAAAATGAAATTAGTTCTTTCTCTTGCCTTTTTTGCGCTTACCGGGTGCTCGGTCACTCCGCCGGAGTCGCGCATCAGCGCCGTCGAAAGCGGGGTCCCTGGTCGCTGGGCCGCCTCTCCGCAAGCCAAGGCCGGAATCGATACCAACTGGGTCGGTCGCATTGGCGGGAATCGCGTCGCCGCCATGGTCAATGAGGCTCTCTCCGGCAATCCCGATATGCGCATCGCGGCGGAGCGGGTCAACCGGGCGCTTGCCTCGGCTAAGACCGCCGGGGCCGCCGCCAGGCCGCAGGTCTCAGCCGGGGTTGATGGCGGGAGGGCGAAGCAGATCTTTGTGGGGTTTCCATTTGGAGGCGGAGGCGTGCCTTCCTCGATTTCCGAGAACTTCGGAGCCAATCTCACCGTGGCATGGGAGCCGGATGTCTGGGGATTCCAACGGGCCGGGCAGGAGGCTCTGATCGCGGAAGCGCAGGCTGAGGGGAATGCTTATCGCGCCAGCAGGGCATCGCTCGCCGCGCAAGTTTTGCGAGCCTGGCTGGCCTTGGCCGAGGCGAACGAACAAATGGCCCTCGCCCGGAACTCGGACTCTCTTTTGAAGTCAACCCTGGGGATTGTTCGGGAGCGTTTTGAAAATGCGCTGACGGACGAAGGTGGTTCGGCCTCCCAGGTGCGCCTGGCGGAAAGTGAATTGGCAACCAACCAGGCCTTGGTCGCCCAGTATCAGGGAAGCCGCGAGCAGGCCATTCGTCAGCTGGAGGTCTTGATGGGGCGATACCCGCGCGGTGCCATTCAAAGTGCCGACCAACTTCCGGCCATGCCCGCGATGCCTCCGACGGGGTTGCCTTCGGAATTGCTTCTTCGCCGTCCCGATATTTTGGAAGCCGAGAGGCGTTTTGCCTCGACGGGCAGTTTGCTCAAGCAAGGTCGGCTCGCCTTTTATCCCAGCTTTGCCCTGACGGCCCGTGGCGGCACCACCACCGATTCATTGCGGAAGATTTTCAATTCAGATTTCGGGGTCTGGTCACTGGCCGGTTCCCTTTCCCAACCCATCTGGGCCGGTGGTGCTTTGCGTTCAGAAGAGCAGCGGCTGAAATCGGAAGAGCGTTCGTCGCTCGCAGAGCTTCAGCAGACGGTCTTGCATGCCTTCGGTGAGGTCGAAAACGCCATCGTCGCCGACCGTTTTTTGGAGGCCCGCGAATCGGCCATCAACAAAGCTCTGACGGCTGCGACCGAAGCGACCCAGGCTGCCAACGATGAATACTCGGGAGGGACGGGGGACGCCCTCACCCTCATCACGGCCCAATCGAATCAGATCAAACTCGCTTCCCAAGTGGTCACCCTCCGCCGCCTTCGCCTCGACAATCGCATCACCCTTCACCTTGCCCTGGGGGGCGACTTTAAAACTTCAAAATAGTCTCACGATGAAAGTTCCCGTATTCTCCCTGATCACCATAGCCGCCGTCGTTGGTCTCACGTTTGTGGGAGTCAAGATCCTGCAGAACACGGCGCCCGAGGCAGAAAAGAAAGAGCTGGTCACCACGCTTCCCGTGGTTGAAGTCCTGTCGGTTGAACTTCGTGATCTTGACTTTCCCTTGGAAAGCGAGGGTGTGGTCACGACGAGAAGGGAGACCATTCTCTCGGCTGAAGTGGGGGGGCAAATTATCAAGGTTCACCCGAATTTCGAAGTGGGTGCCACTTTCAAAGTGGGCGATGTCATTGCCGAGATTGACCCGGTAAACTATGTCGCGGCGGTGGCGCAGGCCAGATCGACGGTTGCGGATGCCCGTCTCGCGGTGATGCTGGAGACGGCGCGGAGTGAACAAGCGGTCAGAGACTGGGCAAAGATCGGTCAGGGGAAGGAGGCGAGCGAAATGGTCCTGCGGATTCCCTATCTTAAAAGTGCCGAAGCGGGACTTGCGGCCGCTGAAGCAATGCTTGAAAAGGCCCTGGAAGATCTGGACCGCACCATGATCAAGGCCCCATTTAATTGCCGGGTCCGGGAGGTGAGTCTGAATCTGGGAGCCACGGTCGCGCCGGGGACCCGCTTGGGAATGATCTACGATCCGAACAAGGTGATGGTGCGCTTGTCCTTCACGATGGAGGACTTCGCGCAAATCCCCAAGGAGTCCGCGATTGACCTCACCGCAGAGCTCAGCGGTGAACCCCACCGGTGGGAAGCGGCTGTCATGTGGGATGGTGGAGAGATCGACCGGGCCACCCTTTCGGCCTATCTCCTGGCCGAGGTGAAACCCAATCCGGACGCCTCCGCGCGCTTCCGGCTTCCTCCACCCGGGCTTTTTGTGAAAGCCGAACTTACGGGAGCCAAGCTGCCCGGTGTCATCGCGGTGCCCCGCAAAGCGGTCCGGGGGCGCAACTCAATCGCGATTTTGAATTCAAAGAACGAACTTGAATTTCGCACCGTGACGATTGCCCGCAGCAATTCCCAATTTCTTTATGTGACCTCTGGAATTGAAGATGGTGAGAAGGTCATTCTCACCAAGCTTGAGATGCCCCTGGAGGGAATGAAGCTGGTCGAGGCCGCCCCGGAAAAGGTGGCCGAAGTCCCAACGCCCTAGATTCATGGAGAAGATTATTAAATGGTTTAGCGGCAATCATGTCGCGGGCAACTTCCTGATGCTGGCCGTGTTGCTGGCGGGCTTCTCAACCTGGTTCCAGTTGCGCAAGGAGGTCTTTCCCGAGACTTCCTTCGATGCCGTCGTCGTCAGTGTGCCCTATCCGAATGCGACGCCCGAGGAAGTGACCAACGGGGTGATTATTCCAATCGAGGAGGCCATTGCCGACGTCGATGGCATCAAGCGGGTCCGCTCGACTGCCAGTCGCAATATCGGAGCGATCACCATCGAGGTGGAGACCGGATACAACACGCGGGATGTCATGGGCGATGTCCAGACCAAGGTTGATGCCGTGGATAACTTTGCCGAGAATGCCGAAGAGCCCATTTTTGAGGAACTCATCATCAATCGTCAGATCCTCAGCCTGGCGATTACCGCCGATACGGACGAGGCGAGTCTGCGGGCCTATGCGGAAAAGATTCGCGATGGCTTGTTGAACTACACCCCGCCCGAGCCGAAGGACGGGAAGGAGAAGTTTACGGCCTTTGTGCAAAACCCCTCCGCAGAAATTCAGAAGTTCTTCAAGGGACCGGCCACCATCAAAAAGGTGGAACTGTCCTCGGTGCGTCCCTTCGAAATCTCCATCGAAGTTCCCGAGGATACCCTCCGGCAATATCAATTGACCTTGCAACAAGTGGCCGCTGCCGTACGCAGCGCTTCGTTGGATCTTCCGAGTGGATCGGTGAAAACCGGGTCGGGCGAGATCGTGGTGCGGGCCGTGGGCCGCAAGTACCGTGGGGCCGAGTTTCGCGAGATCGTGGTGAAGACTCTCCCCGATGGTTCGGACCTGAAACTCCATCAAATTGCCAGCATCATTGATGGCTTCGAAGACACCGAACTTGATTCAACCTTCAATGGCAAAACGGCGGTGGTGCTTCATGTCTTTCGAGTCGCGGAACAAAATACGCTCAGTGTCGCCAGGGTTGCGAAGCAATACATCGCAAGCCTTGATCGGCCGCAAGGAGTGGAAATTTCTGTTTGGAATGATCAAAGCACCATCCTGGAAGCCCGGCTTGATCTTCTCATGTCAAACATCGGAATGGGACTTCTCCTGGTGCTGATCGTGCTCGCTCTTTTTCTTCGTCCCAGCCTGGCCTTTCTTGTCGCCCTGGGGATTCCCGTTTCGTTTGCCGGAGGGATCTGGCTGATGCCGCAGATGGGGATTTCGATCAACATGATCTCGGCCTTTGCTTTCATTCTCGTTCTCGGAATCGTGGTCGATGACGCGATCGTGGTGGGAGAGAATGTCTACACCCGGATTCAGGGTGGGGAACATCCTCGGGAAGCGAGTTGGAAGGGAACCCACGAGGTTGGCGTAGTCGTGATCTTCGGGGTTCTCACCACGATGGCGGCTTTTACCCCGATGCTGGGTTTGAGCGGGGTGAGTGGAAAAATCTGGCCCAACATTCCACTGGTCGTCATTCCGGTTTTGTTCTTCTCCTTGCTTCAGTCAAAGTTCGTCCTTCCCGCCCACCTGGCGCTTTTGAAGCCGAGCACCGGAGAGCCGAAGACCAATCCACTGCATCGCTTGCAAGGCTCGATCGCGGGCGGTTTGGAGCGATTTGTGGCGTCAATCTACACCCCTTTTCTCGCATTATGTCTGCGCTTTCGTTACCTCGTCTGGGTCGCTTTCGTGGCCCTGGTTGTCTTCGCTCTTGCCTTGGTTACGACAGGGAGAATTCCCTTTCAATTTTTTCCCAAAGTGGAAGGCGAGATTCTTTCCGCCAAGCTCGAGATGCCCTTGGGCGCTCCGTTTTCAGAGACCCAGAAGGCGGTGCAGCGCCTGGAGCAGGCCGCTCTTGAGCTGGGGCTTGAAATGAAAGATCGAAACGGGAACCCGGTGGTGGTGAACACCCTGGCAACCTCGGGGATGCAACCCTTTTTGGCGGGCCTTGCTCCCGGAGGAGCCTCGGCGGGGACTCATCTCGGTGAAGTAACGCTGGAGTTGGTGGCCGCAAAAGAGCGCGACATTTCCAGTGAACAGTTAAAGGCCGAGTGGCAAAAGCTGGTCGGGGAAATCCCCGGCGTCGTGTCGTTGACTTTCAGAGCCGAGACGGCGGCCGGTGGAAACGCGATCGATATCAATCTGACCGGACCCGATAACGACGAGCTTCTGGCGGCTGCCGAGTGGGCGACGGCTCGCTTGAAGAACGATTACAAGGGGGTCGTTGATGTGTTCAATTCCGATCGCAAAGGCCGCGAGGAACTCATTGTCCGTGACCTCACCCCGCGGGGCAAAGCTCTCGGCTTCGATCTCGCGATGGTCATGGCCCAGGTCCGGGATGCATTTTACGGAAACGAGGTCCAGCGTCTCCAGCGGGGCCGTGATGAAGTAAAGGTGATGGTGCGCTATCCCGAGGAAGAGCGAAAATCGCTCGCCAATTTCGAGAACATGAAACTGCGTAATCCGGCGGGCGACGAGGTTCCGCTGTTAGAGGTGATCGAACCGGAATATGGCCGGGGGCCGGCCACGGTGACACGCGTGGATCGCTTTCGCACGATTGGTCTGCAAGCCGACGTCGATCTCGCAGGAGGCTTCAATGCGAACGAAATTGTCGCGAAGTATACCGCAGAAGTTCTTGATCAATTGGCGACGAAATTCCCCGGCGTCACTTATCGCTTCGAAGGGGAGCAGAGCGATCAGCGCGATAGTCTTCGCGAGATGAAGATCGGATTCTTCGGGGCCCTTCTCATCATGTATGTCCTCATGGCGATCCCGCTGCGAAGTTACGTTCAGCCCATGATTGTCATGAGCGTGATCCCTTTCGGAATGGTGGGAGCGATCGCCGGCCACATGGTGATGGGGATGAATCTTAGTATCATGTCGATGTGTGGCTTGGTGGCCCTTGCCGGGGTGGTGGTGAATGACAGCCTTGTTCTGGTGGATTATGTCAACCGTCATCGCAATGAAGATCGCACCGTTTTAGAGGCGGCCCTGAAAGCCGGAGCGAGAAGATTCCGGCCAATCTTGCTGACCTCGTTGACGACCTTTGTGGGCCTCGTCCCGATACTCCTGGAAGACGATATGCAGGCCAAATTCCTCATTCCCATGGCGGTCTCGCTCGGGTTTGGAATTCTTTTCGCAACCGCGATCACCTTGATTCTCGTGCCTTCTCTCTACGTGATTCTGGATGATGCCGGGAAGGGACTGACGAAGATTCGGCATTTGCTCTTTGGTAAATCGGGAAACTAGGTGAAGTTCAACCCAATGTATTTAGAGTCCATCGCGAGCGCTTTCCCCGAGTTCGCGTATACCCAGGCCGAGTGTTTTGATTTCGCAAAGGATACAGTGGCCTTTCAAAATCTCAGCCGCCGGGGGCTGGGGATCGTGGGACGGGTTCTTTCCGGTGACTCGGGAATTGCCAAGCGTCATTTTTCTACCAGTGAGCCGGCGGCGATGTTCGATGCCGGTGCGCAGGATCTCAACGAGTATTTCGAAAAGGAAGCGCCGGCTCTTTCGATCGAAGCACTCTCGAAAGCACTGGATGAGGCGGGCGTGAAGGCATCCGAATTGGACGCGCTCATCATTTGCACCTGCACCGGCTACCTTTGTCCGGGTGTCACCAGTCATGTTGCCGAGCAACTGGGATTGCGGGCGGATGCGTATTTGCAGGACATTGTGGGGTTGGGATGTGGCGCGGCCATTCCTACGATGCGGGCCGCCCAGGGATTTCTTGCGGCCAATCCCGGGAAGAGGGTTGCGACGGTTGCGGTCGAGGTTTGTTCCGCCGCTCTTTTCGTCAACGAGGACCCGGGCGTCCTTATTAGCCTGTGTCTTTTTGGAGACGGGGCCTCGGCCGCCTTGTGGACGGATGAGGCGGGAGAGGGGCGTTGGAAGGTGGGGGAGTTTCAAACCCTTCATGTGCCCGAAGAGAGGGAGAAAATTCGCTTCGTGAACGGGGATGGTAAACTTCAGAACAAGCTTCATCGTTCCGTTCCAAGCCTCGCTGCCGATGCCGTCGAGACGCTCTGGGCAAAGCGGACCACCGAGCCTTCGCAGGTCTTGGCGCACACCGGCGGGCGCGACGTCATCGAGGCTCTCGAAGAACGGATGGGCTGGTCCCTCGATGAGACCCGCAAGGTGCTTTTGGACTATGGGAATTGCTCCAGTCCCTGTGTTCTTTTTGCGCTGGAAGCGCGGCTGAAGGAAAGCTGCGAGGATTCACGCTACTGGTTGACCAGTTTCGGGGCGGGCTTTGCCGCACATTCTTGTGAGATGTGGCGTTGACAGAGTCCCCGGTGTCGCAGAACGTTCTCAAGACATGACGAATAAATCCCGCCGGGCCTTGTCCGGTATTATGAGTGGTGTTCTTGGCATGACCGCGTTGACCGCGAGTGCGCAGGAACCCGAAAAGCCAGCGGCCCCCGAAAAAGGAGCCGCCCCCGCCGAGGACCTTTTCAAGGCCCCCGAAAATGTTGCTGCGGCTCCCGCCGAGGCCGAGAAGACGGCCTCAGGCCTGGCCTCTCTCGTCCTGCAAAAGGGAACCGGCACCGAAAAGCCCGCTGCCGTTGATACCGTGAAGGTTCACTATTCTGGCTGGCAGTCCTCCGATGGAATCCTCTTTGACAGTTCCCTGCAACGCGGACAACCTGCCGAGTTCGGCTTGAACCAGGTGATCAAGGGCTGGACCGAAGGTCTTCAGCTCATGGTCGTGGGCGAGAAGCGCCGCTTCTGGATCCCTGCGGATCTTGCCTATGGCGACACTCCCAGCCGCCCCGGCGGCCCCTCGGGAATGCTCGTCTTCGACGTCGAGCTTCTCGAGATCACCAAAGCCCCCGAGGCTCCCAAGGATCTCGTGGCCCCCGCCGATGCGGTCAAGGCCGAGTCGGGTCTCGCAACCAAGATTCTCAAGGCAGGCGAGGGCGACGCCACTCCTGCTCCTGATGACCTCATCACCTTCCACTTCAGTGGTTGGAAAGCTGACGGTGAATTCCTCGCTAGCTCGGAAGGACAGCCCAATCCGCCCCAGGACCAGCTGAACAACATTCAGATCAAAGGCTGGGTCGAGACGATCAAGTTGATGAAAAAGGGCGAGAAGCGCCGTGCTTGGATTCCCGCCGCCCTAGCCTTCGGAGAAGAGGCCCCTCCGGGTGCCCCCACGGGTGACCTCATCTTTGATTTTGAACTCATCGATTTTAACCCCGCACCCAAGGCTCCCGAGCCTCCAAAGCCCCCGAAGGACCCCAGTGCTCCCGAGGACGTTGCCGCTGCCCCGGCAGACGCGCAAAAGACCGAAGGCGGGATTGCTTACAAGGTTCTCAAAGCCGGCGAGGACGGCGAGTCACCGAAGGCGGGCGACATGGTAAAAATCCAGTTTAGCGGTTGGGATTCCACCGGTGTTTCCATCGGCTCCAGCAAGGGACAACCGAAGCCCTTTGCCTTCCCGCTCGAAGAAGCGCCCATCCTTGGCTGGGTTGAAGTTCTTAAGCAGATGAAAGCCGGCGAAAGCCGCCGACTCTGGGTCCCCGAGAATCTCGCCTTCGAAGGCGGTCCCCGTCCCGGTGCTCCCGAAGGCGCCCTGACCTTCGACATCGAACTCGTTTCGTTCAACACCCCTCCTGCGGCTCCTGAGGCTCCCGCTGATGTCGCGGCTCCTCCTGCCGATGCCAAAAAGACCGAGTCCGGTCTCGCCTACAAGGTGCTCAAGAAAGGAACCGGAACCAAGCCCATCACCGAAAACGATACCGCCATGGTTCACTACACCGGTTGGACAACTGATGGTGAACGCTTCGACAGCTCCATTCCCCGCGATGAACTCTTTCCCGTGAATCTCCGCGGTGGCGTTATTCAAGGATGGCTTGAAGGGGTCAAACTCATGGTCGAGGGCGAGAAAACCCGCTTCTGGATTCCTGCTGATCTTGCCTACGGCGAGACTCCAAGCAGTCCCGGTTCTCCCTCCGGCACCTTGGTCTTCGACATCGAAGTCTTCGAGGTGAAGAGCCCCGAACCCGTTAAGAAAATCGAAGCGGTCACTCCTCCGATCAAGGTCGAGCCAGTTCCTCAGAAAGAGTAATTCTCCCTCTCAACATTCAGTCTCAACGGCCCTTCATCCCTCGTGGTGACGGGCCGTTTTTCATTGAGTGAATCAAAAGCTTTGCTTCAAGTCGCGACCTTCGTTAAAGCCCCATTCATGAGCCAAACTCCTGCCACTCCCGAAAATGTCGCGGCCGCTCCAGCTGAGGCCGAAATTTCCAGCACCGGACTCGCATCCACCATCCTGCATGCCGGAACAGGCGCTTCAAGGCCCGGTCCCCGTGATACCGTCGAGGTGCACTACAGTGGCTGGACGACCGAGGGAAAACTCTTCGATAGCTCGGTGCAACGGGGCGAGAAAATTTCCTTTCCGCTCGATGGCGTGATTCCAGGCTGGACCGAAGGTCTTCAGCTCATGGTCGTTGGCGAGAAACGTCGCTTCTGGATCCCCGCAGCCCTAGCCTACGGTGAAACTCCGAGCCGCCCCGGCGCGCCCGCTGGCAATCTCACCTTCGACGTCGAACTCTTCGACATCAAGGCGGCCCCCGAGGCTCCCAAAACTCCCGAGAATCTCACCGCCCCTGCAAGTGCTGCAAAATCTGACACCGGTCTCGCCCACCAATTACTCGAAGAAGGAGAGGGTGGGGACCAGCCCGGACCTGCCGATGTTGTCGCGGCACACTTCACCGGTTGGTTGGAAGACGGAACAATGCTCGATAGCACCGTCATGAACGGCAAGCCCGCTGAATTCAAACTCGATCAAATAACAATCAAGGGCTGGGCCGAAGGGCTTCAACTGATGACCAAAGGAGAGAAGCGCCGCTTCTGGATTCCCGAATCACTTGGGTTCGGGGAAAATGCCCCTCAAGGCGCTCCCAAAGGGAACCTGATCTTCGATTTTGAACTCCTCGACTTCCAAAAGGTCACCGGTCCCATTCCCGCGCCCGATGAGGTCGCGGCGGCCCCGGCTGATGCCGAGGTCACTGGTTCCGGTCTCGCCTCCAAGGTTCTCGAGGCAGGGAGCGGAAATCATCCACCCGGGGCTTCCGACGAAGTTCTCGTCCATTACACCGGTTGGACTACCGATGGGAAAATGTTCGACAGTTCGGTCGCCCGCAACGAGCCCATTTCATTCCCGCTGAATGGAGTGATCGCCGGTTGGACCGAAGGGGTGCAACTGATGGTCGAGGGTGAGAAGCGCCGTTTCTGGATTCCCGGAGAACTCGCCTACGGTGAGACCCCGAGCCGCCCGGGAGCCCCCGCCGGCACCTTGGTCTTCGATGTCGAACTCATCAAGATTGGGAAGTAGAAAATTCCGCTTTCTTCGTATTTGCGAAGACGACCGATCTGGCTCACCCTGCGCCCGTGCTTAATTTGATCGACATTGGCTGGGTTATTTTTGGTCTTGTTCTCCTGTATTACGGAGCCGAATGGCTCGTCCGGGGCGCCTCGGAGTTGGCAATCCGTTTCGGGATCAGCCCGCTGGTGGTGGGACTCACAGTCGTGGCCTTCGGGACCAGTGCGCCCGAACTGGTGGTGAGTGTGAAGGCCAACTTAGCCGGCAACGGGGGCATGGCCCTGGGAAATGTCGTGGGCTCGAACATCTGCAACATCGCGCTCGTTCTTGGGTGCGCGGCGGCCATTTATCCACTTCAAATTCACTATCAGGTGATTCGTCGGGAGATGCCCATTCTCATCGTGATCTCCCTGATTTTCGCCTTCATGTTGGGAGACGGGGTGATTTCGCGTTTCGAAGGCGGCCTTCTGTTTGTCGGAGTGCTGGCGTATGTTTATACCAGCCTGCGGGCGGCCAAAAATGAACCCAATGGCGAAGTGGGCGAGGACCTTGATCCCGAGGTGATCGAGGCGGCCAGGAAGGGCGGGGCGGGGAGGATTCTCTTTGACGTCGTTTTGGTGATCGTAGGCTGTGGGGTTCTTGTCGTTGGGGCCGACCGCATGGTTTTCGGCGGAGGGAATATCGCCCGTGACTTTGGAGTGTCTGAAGCAGTGATTGGTTTGACCCTTTTCGCTTTCGGAACGTCCCTTCCCGAACTCGCAACGTCGGTCGTGGCGGCCTTTAAGAAGCAGGGGGACATCATTGTGGGAAACGCCGTGGGTTCTTGCATTTTCAATATTCTCGCGGTCGTGGGACTCGCCGGGCTGATCGCGCCCCTCGAGGCCATCGGAGTCACCAGGATTCATGTCGGGGTGATGCTGGTGACGGCCCTCCTCATTTTGCCCATGATGTGGCACCGGATGACACTCGACCGCTGGAAAGGAGTTCTCCTTTCGCTGGGATACCTCGGATTTGTGGGCTGGCTGGTCGTGGCCTGACTCCGTGGGCTTGCGATTAGGGCGGCGATGGTATGAAATCCCTTCGTGTTCGCCACCTATATCCACAACCTCGATCCGGTCATCTTTAAGATCACGGAAGGAATCCAGCTCCGATGGTATGGTCTGTCCTATGTCATGGGGTTTCTCGTGGCCTACCTGATTTTGGTGAGACTTTCCCGACGGAAACTCTGGGTCGTCGGGGAAGAGAAGGTGGCGGATGTCGTGACCTACACCGCGATCTTCGGGGTCTTTATCGGAGGACGGATCGGCTACGTGCTGTTCTACATGATCCCGCGCGATGGCTGGGGCGTCATCGCGGAAGATCCCATGACCATCATCCGGGTGTGGGATGGGGGCATGGCTTCCCATGGCGGAATCCTCGGGATCATGTTGTTTACGCTCTACTATGCGTGGCGGCATAAACTCTCCTGGGCCGGGCTGGGTGATGGCGTGAGTATCGTGGCACCGCTGGGAGTCTTCTTCGGAAGGATCGCTAATTACATCAACGGAGAACTCTACGGCACCACGACGAGTGCGGACAAATGGTGGGCGGTCAAGTTTCCCAAATCTCTTTTCGAAAACGGGAACGAGGAAAATCTTCAAAACGCTCTGAGACAGATCGCGATCACCGATGCCGGTGGGGAGGTTACTTCAAAGATCCCGCAAGCTGCGGATGGGACCTTTCTCATTTCGCATCAAGGATTTGAGGAAATCGAAAGGGTCGCGCGCGGAAATCCCGATGTCCTCAAGGCGCTCGGCGATCACACCCCGGCCCGTCATCCCTCGCAGCTCTATGAAGGAATTCTCGAAGGGCTCGTGATCTTCCTCATTCTTTACGCGCTGCGCCGGGCGTGCCCTCGTCTCTGGCATGGTATGATCACCGGCACGTTCTTCATCCTCTACGCAATCTTCCGAATTGGGGTTGAAAATGTCCGCCAGCCCGATGCCGATAAGATCCTCGGAATCACCAAGGGGCAGTTTTATTCCGTCTTCATGATCGTGATCGGCCTTGGCTTCTATGTTTACGCAGCCCGGAAACGGCAAGGCCTGCGTGGATAGTGGGCCTGATCGAAACCGTCACCGGCCCGCATCACCTCGTCACCAACGTCTGGGAGACCACTCGTAACGTCCTCGATACCAAAAGCAACACGGATTTGCTCTCGACACCCGACCCCTTGTCAGCCTATGACGATACCGTGTATCATATCGGTCAGGACGGACTTTCCCCCTTAATCTTCCGTTGATTTCGGCCTGCAGCCCTTTCAATTCCTACATTTCAGCTATTTTAATATTTCAAATGTAGCCATGCATTTGAAATTTTAATCATTGACATAAATGAAGGTCCTGTCTAATTTATGGCCATGCGAACGAAATCCGGCAACCTGCACCTCGAAATCCAGACCTCGCGCAAAAGCCCCGTCGGACTCCTCCGCACCTCCGCCCGCGTCAAGGCCACCGGAAAAATCGTC